>Ga0134126_10002437_pt1 | contig 23442 bp, 17 predicted proteins | sample KB31752_FD_96881 | JGI IMG/M metagenome (GOLD analysis project Ga0134126, IMG submission 96881) | Terrestrial soil microbial communities with excess Nitrogen fertilizer from Kellogg Biological Station, Michigan, USA - KB3-175-2 | ecosystem: Environmental > Terrestrial > Soil > Unclassified ... | reverse complement strand
TCTGAAATCCATTGATTTGGTTTCAGTCCGATAAGGTTTTGGCGCCCACCATTGGTCAAGAATTTTTGGATTTGTCCATGCTTCCCAAACCAGTTCAAGGTTTGCGGCAAATTCACGCTTTACGTTTACGGTCTTGTCTTCCTTGTTCACCGCAAAATCAAATTTTAAATTGCTGCTCATTTTTTCTTGTTTTTAATTGCCTGCCTGTCGGCAGACAGGTTAGATAATACTTCATCAAGTTGGTTAAATCGCGCTTCCCAAATCTTTCTGAATTGGTTTAGCCATTTATCAATTTCTTTCATTTTGTTTATTTCAAGTTGGTAGTAAATTTCTCTGCCTTGTTGTTTTTGCGATACCAATTCACACTCTGTCAAAATGCGTAAATGTTTAGAAACCGCTTGGCGTGTTGTATTGAAGTTTTCGGCAATAGCGTTTGGTGTCATTGCGTGTACGGCAATTAAAACGATTATCGCCCGTCTAGTTGGATCTGCAATAGCTTGGAAAATATCTCTTCTCATCGATAAATATTTTATATTATGAAACTAATCGGTTGCAAATATATGTGCAATCATTCGGTTTCGCAAATTTATTTTTATTTTTTAAGGGTAATTTAGGTTTGCGGACAACGTTTACCTTTTTATTTTATGAAGGACTTGGTTAGAATTCCTTCTGCCTGATTTAAATAAAAAGTTGGAGTTATGAACAAATGACAAGTACAATTCCGTCTGACGGAACCGGTGCCAACAAAGACAAAAAGATGAATTCTTATTCGTCAGCCGGCATTGCTTACAAGATCTGTGTTAGCGGCTCGCATTTAAGTCTGCTTATTTTTGCCAACATAAAATCGAACCATTGGTCTGTTTTTAGATGTCCTGTCAACAATTTGAAATCCTGCACGTTCAAAAGATTTAAACAAACCAATCCAGGCAAAAGAATCCGGAATCTTTTCTTGTGTAGGAATAGAGGGATAAGCCTCGATAATTTTTATCCCATTTTCCTTTGCATATTTAATTACTCCTTTTAAAAGTTCAACAGAAACTCCATTCCGACGAAAACCTTTATGAATGAAAAAACATGGGATTGACCAGACATTCTTGTTATCAATACGCTTATGCACTCTGGAATTTTCAAGTTTAATAAAATCTTCACGAGGGGCTAGTGCGCACCAGGCAATTGCTTTACCTTGGTAAAGACCGAGAATTCCTGTTGGCTTATTCGTCCACACAATGTTTTTCATTGCCACTTTATTACCATCATCTATTTTACCTTTCAGAAAATCTGATTTACCAAGCCGAAAAATCATACACCAACAATTTCCACAGGCGCCTTTGTCACCAAAAAGATTTACAAATTTATTCCAATTCCCTTTTTGTAATGGTTCAAAAGTGAGTTGGTCTGATAAAATCAATTCTGTATTTTCCTTTTTCATTTTAGATCCTAAAGTTGCATGACCCCTTACGGTTTATGGCTTCACCTTTTGTTCCCTTTTATCAAAATAAAGATCCCCTTTATTCCTTGCTTTACTGGTAATGCAATTTCCGATCAGTGGTAAAATATAACCAATCATGACCTCAATCTCAAATCACACCACAGTCAGCACCATCTTTCCTCTCGTATGGCCTTTTTCGATTTCCTTTTGTGCTTCCGCGGCATCTTTTAACGGGAATGTCCTGGTCACAATAGGTTTTATTTTCCCGGAATCAATAAGATTCGCAAGTTGCTCTAATTCTTCAGGCAGCGACTGTGTCATAAAAACCTCCATGTGGATGTCATTTGCTTTTGCTTCTTCCTGGTACTTTGGTTGTACGGTGGTTATCAGCCTTCCTCCTTTCTTAATTATTTTCAAAGAACGCTTTTGTGTATCGCCGCCGATGAGATCGAATACCAGGTCAACGTCTTTCAGTCTGTCTTCAAATTTTACTGTTTTATAATCAAGGGCTTCGTCTGCACCGAGGTCAAATAAAAAATCAATATTTTCTTCAGATGAAGTGCCAATTACATAAGCTCCTTTCCATTTAGCCAATTGCACCGCAAAAGACCCTACGCCACCGGCGGCTGCGTGTATCAAAACTTTTTGTCCCTCCTCCAAATGGCCATAATCAAATAGTCCCTGCCATGCTGTAAGCCCGGCAAGTGGTACTGCTGAGGCTTTATCATGATCTATACTTTTAGGTTTAAAATTAATCTGGTTGGCCTTCACGGCCACGTATTCTGCATAAGTGCCATCGCGGGTTACGTCTGGCCTGCCATATACTTCATCGCCTTTTTTAAAAGTCAATATATCGCTGCCAACTTCTTCTATTTCGCCAGATACATCCCAGCCGGGAATAAAAGGTAGTTCAATAGGGAAAAGCGATTCTGCCAGCCCGGCACGCATTTTCCAATCCACAGGATTCATCCCGCTTGCATACACTTTTATTAATACCTCATCTGCAGCAGGCACGGGGCGCGGCGCTTCTTCGTACTTTAATACTTCGGGACCTCCAAACTGGTGAACTCTGATTGCTTTCATATAGATAAATTTTATTGGGTTTAACCCATTTTGTTTGAATGTACAAACGGTTTAAAATATTTACAGAATGCCGACACATTAATTGTGCCTAAAATGTAAAAGACTACCTTTTTTTCATTAAGGTTGGGAATAGTGATAAAAAAGTATTTTTGCAGGCATTTAAGATTTTTGTGTCTTTCCGCTAAAGACAGCTTTCCTATAATCTTACAAATATTTTGTTGGCTCAATCTTAATTAAATTTTATAATTAACCGACAGTTAAATCCAGCATTTTAATTGCCATGAATAAAAAAACGCTTTTCTTTTTTGCAATAGCACTGTTGTTCTTCTTTGTGGCCTGCCATACAAGACAAAAACAGGCCAAAGAGAAACCACCCACAGTTACAAAAGATGAAAAGCCTGTTGTGGAAGGTAGTTTTAATGCGGCTTCCGGCATCTCGTTTGACAGTGGCCAAATTCAAAAATTTCTAAATGAAAAGCCCTTATTCAAAGAGTTCAGTAAAGAGTTTGATACTTTTTACCGCGCGAATAAATATAATTATGCCTGGTACGATAAGGGCGGGCTGGTGGCTACTTCAGGTGCGCTGATATCAAGTATTGAAAATGTGGACCAGGAAGGTGTGAGTACAAAAATCCCCTATAAAGATACACTCGAACAAATGCTGCATAGCCCGGTAAATGGGAGCAATAATGCACCGGATATTAATATTGAATTAATGCTGACAGCTCAATATTTTTATTATTCAAAAAAAATATGGGCTGGTTCTCTGAATAGCAAAACAGATTCGATAAACTGGTATTTGCCCCGCAAAAAACTTTCTTATACTTCATTGCTAACTGATAATTTAAGTTCGGGCCGAATTGAAGAACGGAGCGGCGCGATAGTGGGATTTCAATATAATGGCCTGAAAAAGGCGCTTGCTCATTATCGCGATATTGACATACGTGGCGATGAAATAAAAGTTCCTTTGCTTAGTAAAAATTTTCGTTTAAAACCCAATCATTCTTCAGATGTTATTCCATTTTTGCGTACCCGATTGCAACAATTGGAAGATATGGGCAAAACTGACAGCAGTAATTTGTATGATATAGCATTGGCTGGAGTAATCAGTCAGCTAAAAGAAAAGTATGGCCTCAAAGCGGACTCATTGCTTACGAATGAAATCATCAATGAAATCAATGTACCGGCAAAAAAACGTGTAGAACAAATAATGGTAAACATGGAGCGTTTGCGGTGGATTCCGGCGGACACCATTTCAAATGAATTTATTCTGGTCAACATTCCTGAATATGCTTTGCACTATTATGAGAACCAAGAAAGCGCGTGGAGCTGCAATGTGGTAGTAGGAAAGCCAATGACGAAGACGGTAATTTTTAGTGGCAAAATGAGATACGTTGTTTTTAGTCCTTATTGGAATGTTCCGATGAGTATTATTAACCAGGAAATAAAGCCCGGAATGAAAAAGAATCCGAACTATTTGCAGCAACACAATATGGAATGGAATGGAGGAAATGTACGTCAGAAGCCCGGGCCGCGAAATTCTCTTGGACTGGTAAAATTCCTTTTTCCTAATTCAAATGCGATCTACCTTCACGATACGCCATCTAAGTCTTTGTTTGGAGAAGACCACAGGGCATTCAGCCATGGCTGTATTCGCGTAGCAAAGGCAAAAGATCTGGCCATAAGAATTTTGAAACAAATGCCGGAATGGACTCCTGAAAAAATAGACGCGGCAATGCACAAAGGAAAGGAACAAACGGTAACTTTAAAAAAACTGATCCCGGTTTATATCGGTTATTTTACTGCGTTTATTGATAAAGGCGGCCGATTGAATTTTAGAAAGGATATTTATAAAAGAGATGGGAGATTGCTGCAAATGCTGCAGCAATAGGATGCGGACATAGCTATTGCTGTGAAAGATAAGGATGGTCTCTTATTATCGTTTTACATTTGCATTTTCAAAACAAAAAATGGAAAGTAATTATCAGAACCGAACGGAATTATTAAGAAGGTACCGGATAGCCGCCGGTTTTTTTTTCTTTATTGCCGGGCTTACATTTTCTACGTGGGCCAGCCGTATTCCTGCAATACAAAATAAATTACATTTAAGCGATGCCGGTTTGGGCGGTGTTTTGCTGGCATTACCCACAGGGTTAATGGTAAGTCTTCCCATCAGCGGTTGGCTGGTTTCCAAATACGGAAGCAGGCCCATGCTGGTGTGGGGTGCCATTCTTTATCCTTCTATACTCTTGCTTCTTGCCTTATCTGCGTCGGTATGGGAATTGATTCTTTCTTTGTTTTTTTTCGGCATCGCAGGTAATTTAATTAATATCGCAATGAACACACAGGCAGTAGGAGTGGAGTCATTGTATGGCAGATCTGTAATGGCATCGTTTCACGGATTGTGGAGCATCGCGGGGTTTACCGGCGCGCTCATCGGAACTTTTTTTGTGTCGAAAGATCTCTCACCTTTTATTCATTTCGCATGCGTAAGTGGTTTTGCCATCTTGCTTGTGTTGACTTCTTATAAATCCACTATACCGCACGACATGGGCAGCAAAACTGCGCAAAAACTTTTTGTAAAACCTGATAAGAGAATTTTGCTTCTCGGGCTTATTGCTTTTTGCTCTATGCTTTGCGAAGGCGCTATGGCCGATTGGAGCGGAGTTTATTTTAAAAAAATTGTGCTTTCGCCGGCTACTTTAGTTACTATCGGTTATGTTGCATTCACCGGCACGATGGCCCTGGGACGTTTCCTGGGCGACAGCATGGTTACACGATTCGGCGTAAAGCGAATGTTGCAAATAAGTGGAATAATGATCACCACAGGCTTATTGCTCTCGGTTATTTTTCCATTTTTGATAACCGCCACTGTTGGTTTTTTGCTTGTTGGTTTTGGTGTATCTTCTGTAGTTCCGATTGTATATGGGCTCGCGGGCAAAACTGCCAGCATGCCCGCCAGCACTGCCTTAGCTGCAGTTTCCACTATTGGCTTCCTTGGATTTTTAATAGGGCCTCCGATGATAGGTTTTATAGCGCAAGCGATTAGTTTGCGTTGGTCATTTACGCTTATTGCTATTTTGGGATTTGGAACAGCAATCCTTGCGGGCAAATTAAAAATCGCGCCAATGCATGGAGTATCAGAAAACGAAGCAAAATAATTTGGTGCAGTAAACGAAGAAAAAAAACAGAATCTTATTCAGCGCCATCTTTCAGGATTCGCAAACCCATTTTTTAAAAAATGGCGCGGTTTCCTGGCTGATAATGATTGAGGGAACAGCGCAAGGCACCGTCAACAAAACATTTAATTTATTGCATTCGGCAACAATAAATCCTTTTATAAAATGGATGTTTACAATAACCTGCCGGTTGGCTCTGAAGAATATTTTTTCATCCAAATCTTTTTCCACTTCTGAAAGACTTTTTTGAAAAACATATTTTCTGGAAAATTGATCTATCACCAAAACAGTTCTGCTTTCAACATAAAGCAAAGCGATATCGGTCACAGGCAAAATGATATTTTCATTTCCTTGCTTTACTATCAGTCTTTTTTTCTTTTTATTATTGACAGTTGCCATATCTTTTGGTTAAGATTTTCATACAAATAGCAATCGCAGAACAGTTATGGATGTTCTATTTCATTCCTGGTTGACACTAAATAAAAACCAAACTTATAACGTAATAAGTTTGGCTTTAGTTACAGTGCCGGCGCCTCATGCTTTTTTGTATTTTTTTATTAGTTGCAGGTTACCTTTTTCGTCAGCATTAACGATAAACATTTGCTTATTGTCAGCTAAAATAATGCTATAATAATGTTGGTCAGGATTGGTAATTTCTGTCACATTAGAAATATTTTTGCCAACATATTTTTCCTTTATTTTGGCACGAATAAAAGGAGGAAGTTGATCTCCTGGATAATACTTATAAGTTTGCAAAATGTTACCATCAGTATCATAATACACCCTACCTGAAGAATGATTTGCATCGTCATTAAAATACACTACGTATTGGTCTCCTGAAGTATAAATGTTAAAATGAGTAACATTTGGAAACTCCTGGTGAAATACTTTTTGGATTTTTCCTGATGAATCGATGTCACGGAGAGGAGTTGCAAAAATACCGGTGCTAATAAAAGATACAGTGATCAAAAAAAAGATCTTTTTCATAATTTTTTATTTTTATAATGAATAATGTTCGCTAAAATTATTCCCTTTAAAAGCATGCAAAAAGCATTTTTGTATTGGCGGTAATGTAGTGTGGCATTGAATTTTGTTAACATCTCGTTAACGCGATGCCTGAAGCATTAATTATTTGCGCCGAGATATAAATTTATGATGACGAAGTGAATCTCGCTTCGAACATCTTCGGGGAAAATTGATGGAAAAAATATAGATGAGTGGAAAATTAACCTTAAAAGATTACCATTATTTTGTTTTTCATTTTGGAACGAAAATATAAGCTATTGATAAGCACAACGAAAAAACAGCAGTCTTAAAAAGGCAGAAAGGGATTGGGATAATACCGCGTTAAAAAAAATCTACCCAAAAAACAGTTGTCTGATACTTTGTAACAGGAATGGATACCTGAAAGATACCTGCTTTATAAAGCGTCTTGCGGGCCCAATATGCTGCAGGGATATTTTACCTTACAGTAAACTAACTTTTATGGAGCATTTCTATTTTGTCGTGACATATCACTATTCCATTACCTGTTCTACGTGTGCCAACCGTCCATCTTTGGTCATTCCCTCAATCACTACCCTGAATGCATTGGTGATATCATTATTAAAGAATGTAAGTATAACTTTATTCTTCCCCGGAGTTGTTATTACTGATGGATTCCAATAAAGTGTAGAGCGTAAATCTTTTTTCTCGTTCTCCTCGCTGATGGTTTCATAATTGGGAGAGTAGAACTGGCGGATGGCAGTATATCCATTCACTGAATTATTTGACAATCCTTTTCCACTTTCCTGTTTTTGATCATCGCCCCGGCGTGTGTATATTGCGATAGCCCCGGCGCTGCCTCCCCCGGTACCTCCCATAAATGGAGGGCGAAAAACTTTGATGTAAGCAATATCCGTTACGGGAATTGAGGAAACCATGTCTGGAGACGTAAGCATTTCGTCTACATATATCTGTGGAGTACCTCCCCGCCACGTGAGGCTCGGAGGAGTGCTGGAAGTGTTAATTTGCAAACCGGCAACCTTACCTTGCAGGTACTGAAAGATGTCCCTGGCCGACATGGCAAATTTATCATCTACCACGTCAAACTGATATCCATCACCTCCGGAAAACATACCCGACGCATATCTCTTGTCCATTTCATCTACCGTAGATTTAGGGTTGGCTTTGACAGTAACCGTTGCCAGCACCTTTCCTTTTAAATATTTTAATTCCCGCTCTAAGGCATCGTTAAGTGCAATATGATAATGATTGCCTGTGGTATCCGAAAGGCTATTATAATATTTGCCTGAGGCTTTCATATTATTGGTAAAGGGCGGAAGCCTGCCTGGCATAAATTGTACGGATATGTCACTGGCGCCTTTTGATTTTGCCAGTTGATAATAAATGCGTGCCGTATCAAAAAGTATGAAATCCGAATCATCAAAATATCCATTCGGCTGCACAGGAGTTGTATAAATCTTAGTGCCGGAATTTTTTTGTGTTACCATTAATACAATAGCTCCCGCTTCGCGTAACTGGGTAGGAGTGGAGCCATATATTTTCCCGGATAATGTAAGGTAGGAAGTATCCCTTGGGTAATTTATCACAGGATATTCTCCTTTTACCACTTTTTCCCAATTAAACCTGCGCCAGCCATGGGTAAGCATTACAAGGTCTAGCTGCTGCATAAGGGTATCACTGTTATTGGAAAAATAATAGCTGGGATTATTTACTTTTCCTTTTAGCTCGCTTGTCAATAAAAGATGTGAAATGATATTGTCTGAGGTATCATGGTCAATACCCAAATCTGTTACAGAAACAGACATGTTTGCTGAAAGGCTGTCCGGAACATCAATTTCAATTTCATTTTTGGCTCTTTTGTTTAAACCCCAGTGTTGTACCGTCATTTGCGGCTCAAAATTATATTCTTCGTTATTCACAAACGTAATGCGCTCTGCGAGTGGCTTCCATTGATTGTCAAAAACAGTGATGGTCATAATACCGCTTGGTAACGCTTCCGTAGGAATAGTGCCTTCCGTCACTCCGTCTTTTAATTCCTTTGTGATATTAAAAATAGCCTGTTGATACATAGTTCCTATTACATGCAGGCTGGTGAGACCTGAAGAAGAAGATTGCGAAGTTTTTATAAAAAAATTACGCTTGGTTCCGGAAATGACCACCTGTAATGAGACGCCTGTATTTTTCACGGCAGGCAACTCGGTTGTATGTGACTTTCCGTTTTCATCTGTCCATGAAGCGATAAAAGTTTCTCCGCTTTTCGGCATTATAAAAAAATATCCCATACCATCATGGATAGTATTGAACTTAGTTATTTCTACTCCTTTGTTATCTTTTATAACACCCTTAATATTTATGGGTCGTCCATATTGGTCGTTGGCTTTAAAAGCAATCTTATTGGTAACGCCTTCCACAGCATCTCCCCCTTCAGGGAAAAAAGCTAACTCCGGAACGATCGTGTTTTTTATGGCAGCAGATTTAGTAGCCGCCGAAAGCACTTTAATATCTTTGTTATACAAAAAAGAGCTGTCAAAATTGAGCATCCATTTTGTGTAGGCTTTGACGTGTATAAACTGCCCGGTATAGTCTTCGGGAATTTCAAATTGTCCAAATGTAGTAGCATCCAATACAGGGCTTAAGCTGTGCAGGAGAAGTTTTCCATTATCATCTGTCCAGTCAATATACATTGTTTTACTCCCATCTGCCGGGAAAATTGCCTGCATCATATAAGCCTTGTACCAAATGGTTTCGCCGGGCGCATAAGTAGATTTATCGTAATTCAGATAAACCCTTTCCTGGCCATAATTATTGGCATAATTGTTTAAAGTGGAATTGATGTTTTGCGCAGTTGTAAATGAGATGGAAAATAGAAAAAATAAGAATCCGGAAATCAGTTGCTTCATTGTATAAAACAGTTTTTATCTTTTAATAAAGTTGTAATTTAATCTAAGAAAATATTTGAACCAAAGGCGAAGATAGAATTAACAATAGTAAAATATTCAATTTAGAATGTTCGGCTTGAAATCATTTTACCTATTTTATTTTTTTTTAGATTAAGATATAAATAAAATGGATATTTGATCGACTTTCATTTTTCATTTCGTATTTATCATTATGAATGAGGCTACTACCATTGAAGAAGTAATATCTCAATTGGATGATATCATTGATTGGAGCATTACCAATAAAAGTCGTATCGGATATTTTGCAACATTGTATCGGCGTATGACGGTAGCGGTACAGCAGGGGATTACCAATAATATATTCCAGGATGGAAAAAGAATGGAACAATTGGATGTTGATTTTGCAAACAGGTATTTTTTTGCGTGGAATGCTTATTCAAATAAACAGCCCTGCTCAGGTGCATGGACGTTAGCATTTGACGCATGCGAAAATTCGGGGTTAATTTGTCTTCAACATCTGATATTGGGCATCAACACGCACATTAACCTTGATCTCTGCATAGCCACTGCTGAATGTTGTCCGGGGGATAAAATTTACGATCTTGAATCGGATTTTAATACGATCAATGCGGTAATAGCCACGCAATCACAATTGGTGCAAAATACTTTGTGTAAAGTATGGTTTCCTTTAACAGCGCTTAACGACATTGCCAATAAACAGGAAAAAGCGGTACTGAACTTCAGCATAGATACCGCCAGAAGTTGTTCATGGGCAAACGCAATCGCTCTTGCACAGACGAATGAGTTGACAAAGAATGGGTTGATAAGCCAAATAGATAAGACTGTAGTTGGAATCGGGCAAAAAGTGATTAACCCCGGATTTTGGATAAATTTTATTTTAAAGCCGGTTCTGTTAATGGAAAGCAGCGATGTAAGTAAAATAATAACACTTTTAAAAGATTGAGATTGAATTGCTGTGATTAAACTTTTTAGAGGCGATTTTTTCTATAGACACCCGATATTTTAATAATGAAATGTGCTTACAACTTTGAAAAGAAAACTTAAATGATATAATTTTGCATAAAAAATCTATGGCCTTTACGAAAGTAACCGAACAACCCTCTAAATACCGCAACCTTGAAAAAATGTCCATCGGACAAATTATTAAAGACATCAACAAAGAAGATTTTGGCGTTGCCGGTGCTGTAGAAAGCGCATTACCCCAGATAGAAAAATTAATAAAAGCAGTATCGGAAAAAATGAAAGAAGGCGGACGCCTTTTTTATATTGGTGCAGGTACCAGCGGAAGGTTGGGAATCCTTGATGCCAGCGAGTGTGTTCCCACTTACGGCGTTCCTAAAGGGCTTGTGATTGGTATTATTGCGGGAGGAAAAAAAGCTATTGTAGATCCTGTTGAGAATGCTGAAGACGACACGATGCAAGGCTGGAAAGATCTGGAAGCCTTTAAAATTACTAAAGCTGATATAGTAGTGGGGATAGCGTCCAGTGGCACTACGCCTTACGTGATTGGAGCTTTAAAAAAATGCAAAGAAAATAATATCGTCACCGGAAGCATAGCCTGCAACCCTGGTTCTCCCATAAGCGCTGTAGCTAATTTTCCGGTCGAAATAATCGTAGGCCCGGAGTTTATCACAGGTAGTACTCGAATGAAAAGCGGTACCGCACAGAAGATGGTGCTGAACATGATCTCTACCACGGCCATGATACAGTTGGGAAGAGTGGAAGATAATAAGATGGTGAACATGAAACTGACCAATCAAAAAATAGTAAAACGTGGTACGCGCATGCTGATGGAAAAAACCGGTATCAAGGACGAAGCCACTGCACAGGCTTTGCTACTTAAATATGACAGCGTTAAAAAAGCGATGGACCATTTTAAATAAAAAATAGAAATCCGGGTTATTTGTTGTTCTACTGCTTTCTTTCCAACTGCTTCTTCCCGGGTTAATTGTAATTCCATTACTTGAGCTGCAAGGATAAATAATATTGCTTAACCAGGATCAACAAAAATGATTGTTATCCTTAAGAAATAAATTCTGGAAATCCTGCATAAATTCATTGCAATTTTCATTTCAATTTTTCTACCTTCGCCCACCTAAAAAAACACAATCGCTGATTTATGCTATCCTATTCTAATTCTGTTTCAGAGAAATTATCTATTCCACAAAAGCAGGTTGCTGCCGTGTTGGAATTATTAACCGAAGGCGCCACCATCCCTTTTATAGCCCGCTACAGAAAAGACAAAACCGGTGCGCTGGATGAGGTGCAGATTCAGCAAATTCAAGAAGAAGCCAAATCGCAACAGGAATTTTCTGAGCGTAAAACGTTTATAGAAAAGACGATTACCGAACAGGGAAAAATGACGGAATTTTTACAGGGGAAAATTAATGAGGCCACAACTATCAACCAGTTGGAGGATATTTATTTGCCGTATAAACCGAAGAGAAAAACGAAAGCGCAAACAGCGCGTGAAAATGGTTTGGAGCCATTAGCGCTTTTGATCCTGGAACAGAAAAATTTAAATCTCCGGGAAGAGACTGCTAAATATGTAAATGATAAAGTAGCTGACGCAGAAGCAGCCTTGCAGGGAGCGCGCGACATCATCGCGGAAATGGTAAATGAAGATGCCGGCATCCGCGCTAAAATGAGGAAATTGTTTGAAACAAAAGCGACGGTACAAAGTAAAATTTTAAGTGATAAGGAAGAGGCCGGGATTAAGTACAAGGATTACTTCGAATTTGCTGAGCCTGTTGCAAAAATTCCTTCGCATAGAATGTTGGCGATAATGCGCGGTTTTATGGAAGGGTTTTTAAAAATGAATATTGCACCGGAAGAAGAGAGCGCATTAGAGATTATAGAAGATCAATTTATAAACGCGGGTAACGAAGCTGCCGATCATGTAAAAAAAGCCATTAAAGATGCTTACAGGCGATTGTTGCAACCCAGCCTTGAGAGTGAATTCAGAATGGCATTGAAAACGAAGGCTGATGATGAAGCGATAAGCGTGTTCGCAGAGAACCTTCGCCAGTTATTGCTTTCATCACCATTGGGGAGCAAAAGGATTTTGGCCATTGATCCGGGTTATAGAACCGGGTGTAAGGTGGTAGTATTGGATGAAAAGGGAGATTTGAAAAAGAACGATCTGATTTATGTGCATGAAAAGAATTATAAGCTAGCTGAAGCGGAACAAAAAATAAAAAATTACATAGCCGAATACAAGATTGAAGCGTTTGCCATTGGGGACGGAACTGCGGGCAGAGAAACCGAGCAATTTATTAAGAATCTTAATTCAGGGCTACCGGTATTTTTGGTGAACGAAGATGGCGCTTCTATTTATTCAGCATCTGAAATTGCGCGCGAAGAATTTCCCGACCAGGATATTACAGTACGTGGTGCGGTAAGTATCGGCCGCAGGTTAATGGACCCTTTAGCGGAATTGGTAAAAATAGATGCGAAAAGTATTGGAGTAGGCCAATATCAGCACGATGTAAACCAGGTAAAATTGAAAGATAAACTGGATCAGACCGTGGTGAGTTGTGTGAACGCTGTTGGTGTGAATCTAAATACGGCCGGAAAATATTTACTGAGTTATGTCAGCGGCATAGGGCCATCCATTGCTGAAAATATTGTGAGCTACAGAAAAGAGAAAGGACGTTTTGCCAATAGAAAACAATTAAAAGAAGTGCCGAGGTTGGGTGAAAAAGCTTTTGAGCAATGTGCTGGTTTTTTAAGAATAAAGAATGGTGATGATCCCTTAGATGAAAGTGGTGTTCACCCGGAAGCTTACAAGGTAGTAGCGCAAATGGCAAAAGACGCCGGAGTGGGTGTAAAGGAAATTATTGGTAATGAAGATGTAATAAGTAAGATACCATTACAGCAATATGTAAACGAAAATATCGGGTTGCACACCTTGCAGGATATTGTGAAAGAATTAAAAAAGCCCGGCCTTGATCCGCGTGATGAAGCACAGGCTTTTGAGTTTGCAAACATTTATTCTATTGATGATGTTATGGTGGGTATGATGATTCCCGGCCAGGTAACCAATCTTACACGGTTCGGCGCTTTTATAGATATTGGTGTGAAGCAGGATGGCCTGGTTCATATTTCTGAGATAGCGAATAAATATATAACTGACCCCGGCGAGGTGCTGAAGCTGAATGATAAAGTAATGGTGAAGGTGCTTGAAGTGGATAAGGTACGCAAGCGTATTGCCCTGTCCATTAAACAAACACAGGAAAGTGTAAAGAGCCAACAGCATAGTGCTGTCGACAAAGGAAACAGGAATATCCGCAAGCCTGAAAATATCAATAATTCTCAACGTAGCAATAAAGGAGAGAAGGAGAGTACTACTATGGAAGACGCTATGAGTTTGTTGAAAAAGAAATTTGGGAAGTAATACCATTGATGTAAGTTCATTCAACAAATTGCTGGTATTCCGTTATATTACCATCAGAAAGTTATCAACTTTATGACGGTATTGGGTACATGCAATTTATGATACAGGTAGAAATAACCTAAGGGATTTATTTCCCCGGTTTTTCTCCTTACATATCCGGTGCGTAATTATCTAAAAATTATTTACCCGGTAAACCAACAATTTAATGGTTTTTCTGTTTGACGGCTTTCAGGCTTTTATGAAACTATTTTTTCAATCGTTCATAATATTCAATGCCTGTTGTTCCATCGCCGTTTAAAATAGTTTGGTGGTATTTATCGGTGCCATCCATTTCTATCTTCACATCAAAAGTATGGCCGGCAATAATAGAATAGGTTGAATTAAGATCGGTTTCTTCCAATTTAGTGTTGCTTTTCATTTTGAAAGTGCCGAAACCTACCCCGGTACTATATTTAGAATCAGTCCCTTTTACATATTGGCCAAACATAAAATACCCCCCGTAATAAGCTTTATACTGCACGCGTTGATTTACTGAAGTATCGGCACCTTTAATAACAACGGAGCGAGCTTCTTTCCAAACTCCATCTATTGGTGTCTTTGTTGAATCACCTGTTTTCTGATAATCTTCTGTAAGCTTATATTTTGCAGAGTCCATTTGTATTTCTGGAATTACCTGTTGATACCCATCTGAAGTTAGGGTAATATTGAGTACATACTGTGCCGGATCAGTTTGAAAAATAGAATCACTTGCACGGTAGATAACTGTTTCAGTTACTGTGCCACTATCGTGGTTTGTTGAGTAAGAGCCAACGCCAAAGGCGGAGGAGGAATCGCTTGGATTTACCTGTGCATACATATAGAAAGACCCCGTGTACATTTTTAATTGCTTAAGGTCAGTATACTTTGTATCTTTTTTACCATTGTTAAGAATCTGGGTATTCATAAAATAAGTACCCTCCATATTGGGTATTTTCTTACTATTAGAGGAATTACAACTAACGATTGTAAATAGCACGCAACAAAAAATTATTTTTTTCATGACGTAAGGTTTTAATGTTTTGTTAAATTACGAAAAAATATTTTATTTGTAAAAAATATTTTATTACGGTGAATCCCAACCCATTTGATGCGACTACTTTTGCCCGGGAAAGTGTTAAAGAAATTTTAGAAATTCCTTAAAGAGGCGAACCTTTTCATTATATAAAACGATTGATAAATATAAGGACCAGGCTAATAGTAATATTGTGAGCAAAAAAAATGGTACAAGCGTATGCCTGTACCATTCAATAAATTGAAGTCCGTGGTTTCCTCAGTGGAAATAAATGCGCCTACATTCCTGTTAAGAATGCAATAGCAGCCATTACAGCAAAGAATGTCAGAATAATGCCGATTGCAACAAATGTATCGTGCAATTCGACTGAATTAATCTTTTTCATAAACCTAAAGTTTAAACATTAAAAAAATAAAGAAAGCCTTCGAAAGGAAGATTGGAAACTTTATGGGTAGTTTATCGGGACAGGATTGCTACGAATCTAATATAATTATTTAATAGATGCAAATTTTCCCCCGAAAAATTTGCATATAACTGACAAATAGTACCAAAAATTACCGCCAAAAGACAAAAACTTCACATAAATCCATTGGAACGTTTTAAAGTAGCTTGTGATTTAAGTGAAGTCTTTTCATAAAAAGAAATTCTCTATTGAGCTCTTCTTAAATTCTTATCTAATAAGTTTTTGATTTTACCACTGTTTTTATAATCTATCATTCCATTAAAACGCAGTGGATGGATAGTAGAAGGCATGCTCATCCGCAATGACTGGTCAGCAGCCATTCTTTCCTGTGCAGAAAGCCGGCTAAAACTACCGGTAGATATATATTTAAATATTTTAACCAGGTTGTCATCTTTAGAATTACCCCACGGCACATCCACGAAATCAGTTGTAAGTTGATCCGGGATCAGACCATTAAAGTAACCTCCCTGGTTATCGGCATTTCTCGTCTCAAAATTGATGGCATAAAGATCTGCCAAATCTTTTTTTACACCATTTGGATAATCCGAAATAGTGAAGGAGAAGAAACCAACAGGTTTGCCATACGTAGTGTCACCGACCAATTTAACGTCCAGGTAAGGCTTGAGATTATTAAGCGTTAGTTCGCTGGCAGAAGCCGTATTACCTGTTCCTATAAAAAATACATGGGCTAGATTCAAGCCTCCGCCACCATTGAACAGAACTTGTGTTTGAAGAAAGCCAGGCTGTTGTTTTGCCAGAGCCGTTAATTTATCATTATACAAATAATTGTACATTACTTTTCCTTTTACAGATGATGGCGCCAACAGGCTGTCAATATACTCTGCGGTGGCTACAGAGCCACCACCATTATATCTTAGATCGACTATCACATCAGAAACATTGGCTGATTGAAATTTGCTGAAAACATTATTTAGCACGAACTGGGTAGGAGAGGCGGAACCGTCGTCATTATATACGCTGGAAAAGGTATAGAAAACAAAATACCCTACGTTTGTTCCCCCCAAATTATAAACAGTATCAAATAAAACCGGGTTGATATTATAGGTGGCCTGGCTAAGCGTATAGGTGACAGTTGTGCTATCAGGCTTTAAAAATGTAAATGATGCACTCGGGGCATTATAAACTGCATTGATTACTTTGGCCACATTGGGACCGTTACTACCATCGTATGAGATATTGGTACTCCCGTTGATAGCGGTAATTTGCCATCCACGGGTAATGCCTACTTTTCCTGCAGGAGAATTTTTATCTGCGTACAAAACGTTTAGCGTAATGTTATTGTTGGCGCCCCGTGCGTAGGAAACTTCCATTCCAAGGTCGCCGCCCTGTCCTTGTTGTATTTCAGCAGCTACCGCACCAGTTTTATCCAAAAAACTGTATTTATCGTAAGGTTTACCATTGGTGGGATTAATAGCATAGGTTTTCATTGCGTCCAGTAGCACATCTGCAGAGTCATAAGTGGAACTAAGAGGATTTAATTTTGGAACCTGGTTGTACCAATAATAAGTCGGAAGATAACTCGCAGCGGACGTATCTCTGCCGCCATCAGCAAAATCTAAACTTACCTGCATCAAATTATACATAAGGTATTTCAGCGAATCAGCATCAGATAATTGCCCGGGAGGAGTTGTCGGAGATGAATTGCCTTTATCCTTTTTGCAGGAAGAGATAAATACGCTCATTACCAGTATCGCCGCCCATAGGTACAGTAAATTTGTCGTTGATTTTTTCATGATGTGTTTTTCAGTAATCAAAGTAAAGAATTATTTTAAAAAAAGTAAGAAAGTATATTGTGAATTTTTTTATCAGATTTGTTAATAAATTAAGTTAATGGATAATTCGTTTTTAGCCATTATTAAAAAGTTGGAAGGAATCACTTAAATTTTTTTTAATATTTTGCAGCTTAAAAATAATGTACGTAAACTTATCTAAAGAGATTTGAATCTGATTAAATTTAACACGCGCTATCATTGCAGGAATTAGAAAACCTCTATCGTTTTTTACACTTTTTTCAATTAAAAATATTTTATGGAACAATTGACACTCGGAGTGGGCACAAGGCTTCAACACACACAATACGGACCCGGAGTTATAGTGGGAGTGAGGCTGGCAACTTACCTTATTTCTTTTATAAACTATGGGATAAAAGAAATTGATAAGACAGATCCTAAATTGGACGAAATTATTCCTGAAAATGTTACTGTTGAAATTGAGACAATCAGCGAAGTGGAAAAATCTTTATTGAAGATCCTAAGGCTTTGGAGCGATGCTTCAGAAATTGTACCGTTAGGAGAGCGATGGACGGGTGGTACAATGATATTACAACCTGCTGATAAAAGCCAAAAGGCAAAAGAAATTCCGATAGATATTTTTTTTCACAAAATAGTTATGCTTCGCGACAGGCTTAGAGTAATGGAACAGCAGATCAATTCCCATAAAATATTGAGCGACGAAGAAAAAGTAAATCTTCAGCAGTATATCACGAGAATCTACGGAACGCTTACCACCTTTAATGTGTTGTTTAAAAATAAAGAGCACTGGTTTATTGGGGATAAAGGCAGCGGAGACTAATCTTTTTTGTTTGTGTTTAAATACAGCAAAGAAACAAATAACGGGTTTTCTTATTTTCTTTTGATAACCATTTTTTCACTATACTCATCATTTACCTTTTCAAAAAATTGAAAGACTTCCGCATATTTTTCGGCGGGGATAATATTATGGGTAAGCTGAAACAATGCTATCGTGGTAATCGTGTTGGCCTGTTCGTCATACAAATATTTTGTTTTAAATATACCATAGTCAAATGAAATATCCCTGGATTTGGGAAGGTTCTCAACAGTATAATTTTCCGGGAGATAGTAAATCGTTGTATCTTTTTTAACAAAAGGAAATGAAAAATAGTAAGCTTTAGTCCGGCCTTCCGGCGAGGGCAGTTTCTCCTTCGTTAATTTATAAATTCTTGGGGTCAAAAACATCTTGCTGCCGGCAGTAAACGGAGGAATTTTCTCGATAAGCATTTTGAAATTTGTTTTTACCGAATCGTCTTTCCGGTCACTTTCAAAATCAAAATCATCGGGCTGTAGAAAACCAAGCGTACTTACTAAAAACTGTTTTTGTTCATCTTTTTTTTCGTCTATTACATTCGCCAAAATATCCTCTTTATATTCCCCGGAAGCTTTCAACGTGCTTTCGGTTTCGCCGGATGCATCTTCTTTCAATTTCACTTTTGTGCTAAGTTCAAGGGTGTTTTCAGAAGCTTTGCTTTTTGGGGTAGAAACGAGTACCCCTCCGTCCGGCGTAATCAATAAAGCATTTCTATTCTCGGTAAAAGTGCCTAATGTCCCGGCTTCTGTTACAGGGCTTGTACACTCAAGCCAGGTAGTATCTTTTTTACCAGGTACACACAGAATTACGTGTGTAAAAGAATTATGGGGAAAGGCAGGATCTACCGGCGCTTTATTATATTCCGCGTTGATTAATGCAGGATAACTTACAATACCTATTGCATCGAGGCATGCCTGCATATAATTGCTTAATGCTTTGCAATCGCCATACTTTTTAGAATCTACAAAAGCCGCATCAAATGGTTTAAAACCACCGATGCCCAACTGAATGCTTACATACCTGCAATTAGCTTGCAGGTATTTGTATATTTTTTTGATTTTCGCTTTATCATCCGGTTCGTTTTTTACCATTTCTTTCAAATATGATTTGGTAGCGTCAGGAAGATTGATAGAGCCCTTTGAAAGAGTTGCATACCATTTTCCAAATTCTTTCCAGGTGCTCATATCACCATCATTTCCATCCATCGAAAATTGGTTGGGGCTTATCAAAACAGCGGGGAAATTGCTTTCGTAACTCACAGAACCGTCTTCGTATTCAAATGCATCAAGGTTATCAACCTGCCATGTATAAATTTTATTTTTGCCTTTTTCTGCAACAACGGGTTTGATCGAGGTATTTTGCGGTTGATACCTCAAATCAAGATTTGATGGAATACTTACGGTATAACTCGAATGCTCCACAGATTGCCCCGGAAGCTGTATGCGGTAATCAGGGTAATTTAACGTGCCACGGTATTTCATTTCATAATCAAACTGCACAGTTATCGGAAAAGAAGGAGCGGCTACCCGGAAATAGTAAACTTTTCCATCCGGTACAAGCCCATCGCCGGTTGCGCGCGAATTCAATTCTTTCATTTTATACTTATTGATGGACTTTCCGTTAGCATCAAACACCTTGATTTCAGCATCCACCAGTTTCGTAAACTGATCAGAATATTTTACAAAATACAACGCATCTTCTCCTTCGCCATCCAGTACTGTAAAGACCTGGTGAACAGTGAGTCTCGCGTTGTCAATGTCGTTTACATTAAATTCTATTTTTTCTTCCCTTTTAACGCAATCGGTATTGCGTTTAATATCTGGAGAAAGAGTTGCGGCATCCATGATATTGATTTGGGATATACCAAAACGTGCGCAACAGCAGAGCAATAAAAAACATATAAATCGTTTCATCAGGAATTTGATTTTTTCTTGATCACAATTTGTTCGTTCAATACACTGAATAGTTTTTTATAAAACTCCTGGAAAAGCGGATAGTCCTTTGCTTCATAAGAAGATTTTAGAAAATTCAGGGTTATCCTGAAGTCTATAGAATTGCTATCGGCTTGTAAAAGACGGCTTAAGACAATACTCGAATCCGGCATAATCATTTTTATGCTTTTCGGAAGCTCGTCAAATTGATAGTTAGCCGGTATAAATATCTTCCCACCAAGGACGTAAGATTGCTTAAAATTAAATTCGATATCTGTGCTTCGGTGATCGGCAATAAATGGATTTTTTTCCAATCCCTGGAAAAGATTTAATGTAAAATATTCATACTCGCCGGAAGACTTTACTGGCATGGAGAACTCAAACTTCTGCGTCAAAGGTTTTCCCTCCTCATCCAGGCCTGAAACCTCCATGTTATTAATTTGCATGCCGGGATAAGATTGACTATATGAAGTCTTGAAGGCGTTTTTATCATCCACCCACTTTTTTGTATTTATGTTTTTCGCATAATCATAACTGTAAACGGTGGCATTTCCTTTCATTGAATCCTGGGCAGTAATTTCGGCGAAAAATGAAACTACATTTATAGAGGCGTCTTTTTTGTCGGTCGATAAAATGACCCACGAGCTATTATTTTCATCGACTAAAAACCCCTGGGTATTCAATACATCTTGAGGTATCAGATAAGCCGGATTGTATTTGTCCGCGGCATTTAAGGTATAATTTTTATCGCCTATTATCACAAAAGCCATGGTACCATTGAATTGTTCTAAAAAGGGATACAGTGTATTTACTTCTCCATTGTCTTTTGTGCTTATCAGTAAAGGATATGCTTTAATGCCTGCGTCTTTTAAAAGATTAACCAGGATTAAATTGATCTCTGTATTACTCCCTGATTTTTTATCCCATGCAGATTTTATTCCGTTCATTGAATATATTCTTTCCTGCCCGTTCCAATTCATGTTTCTTTGCACATAATCATATATTACTACCATCTTGCGATAATCATCCTTTACATTCTTTAACGAATCATCAAGTTCTTTTGTGTGTGGGATATTTTTTCTAAGCTGCACGCCAAAATCGTCATCTTCGAGTAAATCATGAGCAAGCTTGGGCCAGGTAGATCTTACATCCTTTATACCTCCTTCTCCATAGTCTATTTGTGAAAGCTGGAATATAACTCTTTGTAAATAGTCCCTGGGAGCGCCCATAAAAGGTTCTTCTCTTATCGCCGGTACATTTCTTAAAATATAAGTCTTTGCTACAGAGTTATAAGAAAGCCGGGCGGAACCATACATTTGGTTTTCGGGTTTAATATCTTCTTTCTGCTCTACTTGCTGATAGGCTAAAAGCTGGGTAGTAAACCTGAAAATAGAGGGAACTAAAATGTTGTATTCGCTGAGTCGCGTCGGTATATCATCCTGGAAATACCAATCGTCCAGGCTGGCAATTGATTTTTTGGTATCTGTGTATTTGAATTCTATCACGCTACCTACTTTCACATTAGGTAATGAAAAAGATACTTCAGAATGTTGGTTGTCTATTTTTTTGATATAAATAGATGATTTTTCCAGTTTGGTAATAACAACATTCCCGGAATTATCGAGGTTGTACGTAAGGCCCGAAACGCCATTTATATTTTCATAATTAGATTTACTGTAAAATTTTATTTTGACATTGGCTTGCTCGAGGCCTTTCTCTTTTAGGATCTTAACACGCATCCTTCTGTCCGTAATAATATTAAAATCATCACCGAGTATTGCATAATGCACATCTCCGTAAGAGATTAGGTTATAGGCTTCTGCATCCTTATCAAATTCACATTCTTTCAATTCAAGATCTGATTTTTCAATTTTACCGTACGCTGGTAGATCTTTTTCTGCAAAAATTGCCAGTGAGTTAAATAGAAACAGAATCGTGAGCAGTTGTTTTCTCATTTCGTTTAGTTTTGGGTAATGCAAAATTATGTAATTGGTAAATACAAAATTATTTTTTAGTCAAAGGTTATCGGGCATTTCGTTTTTTCTTAATTGCTATTTTCTCATTTAATGCCGTATATAATTGCTTATAAAAGGCTTCCAATTGAGGATATGCCGTTACATCGTAATAAGTCTTTTTAAAATTCAGGGTAATTATAAAATTCATGACAGCGTCATCTATATTAAAACTTTTTTCCAAAACAATACTTGAATCGGGCATCATTAATTTTACGTTCTTAGTTGGGCCAAAGACGTAATCCCCGGGAATAGCTATTTTACCTTCAATTGTATAAGATTGTCTGTAATTAAAATTAATATCGGTTTTTCTTTCATCGGCTACGAACGGATTATCTTTAAGCATATGGAAAAGATTTACCGAAAATGAGTCATGGTCTTTCTTTGAGTTTACGGCCAATGCAAAATCAAATTTCTGCGTGAGCGCCACGGAATCCTCGTCGGCTCCCTCTACTACAATATTTTTAATTTGCAGAAGACTGTCGCTCGCTTTATAATAATTTACGAAAGAACTGGTATCTTTCTCCCATATTTTTAATTTTTGATTCTTTGCATAATTATAGCTCTTGATTACTGCTTTACCGGTTAGTGAATCCATCGGGTTTATCTGTATATCCAACGAAATATCATTTTGTAAAAGAGCGTTATCGCTTGATAAAATTATCCATCCGCCTTTGGAATTGTCTACAACAAACGCGTCATTATTCAACACGTCAGAAGGTACCAGGTAAGCCTCGTTATATTTGTCAGCGGCATTTAAAATGTATTTTTTATCCTCAATCACTACACAGGCCATAGTAGTATTAAACTGCTGTAAAAACGGATATTGAATATTTACCGTCCCATTGTCTTTGGTGCTTACCAACAGAGGATAAGCAGCGAGACCCTGTTTTCTAAGTAAATTAACAAGTATCAAATTCAAATCTGCTTCATTGCCTTTTTTCTTGTCCCATGCGGGTCTTACGCCGATAGAAGGGTAAATCCCTTTTTCTCCATTCCATGTCATTCTTTTTCTTACATAATTATATATAACGGCCATTTTACTATAATCGCCCCGGACGTTTGCCAACGAGTCATCAAGCTTTTTCGTATTTGGAATGTTTTTAGTAATCTGGCCACCAAATGCTTCGTTCTTTAATATTCCTGCGGTGAGTTGCTCCCAGGTAGCGCTTATTTCCTCTTTTTCACCATTTCCAAACTTAATGCCCGATAATTGAAATGCTACCCGCTGCAAATAATCTTTTGGCGCCCCCATGAAGGGTTCTTTTTTTAATCCTGAGATGTTTTCGAGCGTATAAGTTTTCAGTTGCGATGCGAATTGCAGGTGGGTTCTTCTGTATACCACTT
>Ga0134126_10002436_pt1 | contig 23450 bp, 16 predicted proteins | sample KB31752_FD_96881 | JGI IMG/M metagenome (GOLD analysis project Ga0134126, IMG submission 96881) | Terrestrial soil microbial communities with excess Nitrogen fertilizer from Kellogg Biological Station, Michigan, USA - KB3-175-2 | ecosystem: Environmental > Terrestrial > Soil > Unclassified ... | reverse complement strand
CGGCCACCAGCCCGTAGTCGCCGATCGCGAGCGCCCCGCCCGGTGCCGAGCTCATGGATCTAGTGTGAACCAGCCGCGCTTCGCCCCGGCCCGCGCCCCCGTTTTTGCAATTCCCCGCCGCCCGTGAGATCATCTTGGTGCGGGGTGGAGCAGTCCGGTAGCTCGTTGGGCTCATAACCCAAAGGTCGGTGGTTCAAATCCACCCCCCGCAACCAACCAAACAAATCGGCTGGGTGCCAGGCTTTACCGGGAGTATGGGCCACGGCTCCTGGAAAAAAATGTCCGCTCGTTCCTTCAGGCAAGGGGGAAGGCAAACAAGGGCATCCGCTCGACGATTCTGAACGAGCAGGGACGGTTTCTCGCATACAACAACGGTATATCGGCTACCGCCGAATCCGTGGATTTGGCGAAGACAACAGATGGAACCTCGGTCGCAATTCACGGGATTCTCAGGTTGTTAACGGCGGCCAGACGACCGCATCCATCTATCAAGCATTTAAGCCTGACAAGGCGAGCTTGGAGGTGCTCGCAGTTCAACTGAAGCTCACGGTACTCATGGACCCCCGCGAAGTCGATACCATGGTGACCTGCCCCACCCGGTGCAGCCGTTTGTGGTTCACCCGCGCTCCGTCCCGCTGCAGCAGGAGTGCAATCCCCGATAGCCGAACCGCGGTCGCTCCTGCGCCAGTTGCACCAACCGGCTCCGCAGCGGTTCGTCATTCCGCCCGCTCTGGTATCGGAATCACCGCCACCCGCAGCAGACCGCAGGCCCGCCGCTGGCTGAAGGCATACTCGCATTGCAACCGCTCGATAGCTGCCTTCTCGGCTACGAGCTCCATCCGATTTTTTCGGATCACCGACTGCAACGCCTCCTTGTCCAGGCTGAGATCCGCCGCCAGCTTCCGCAGCTTGGTGTTCTCGTCCCGCAGCTGCTTCGCTTCTTGCGCCTGGCTGACGCCCATCCCGCCGTACTTCGCTTTCCACTGGTAGTGCGTCGGCGTCGCCACGCCCACCTCCCGCGCCACCTCCGCCGCCGTCCGACCCGCCTCCATCTGCTTCAGCGCAGCGATCATCTGCGCCTCCGTGTGCCTGCTTCTCGAAATCCCTTCCTCATTCACGCTGAATTCTACTTAGCCGTGTGCGGATTTTGGGGAGCAGGCTACCGCCGCGCCGCGGCAACCGAAGCGGCCTGAGAGACAACCGCCATGCGGAGCAGCGGGCAAAGTTGGCCGGCCAAAGTGACGGGGTTCTTGTTCATGGAACGCCGCGCCATCGCGATTCTCGCTGCCGCGATAGCCGGCGCGCTCCTGCACCGGGTCTATCCCTTCCCGACGGCGGTCCCGGTGCTGAACCTGGTACCGCTTCAGACACCGGCAATCTATGCGGTGGTTCATCTCTCCTACCTCGGTTTTCTGTTCACGACGCCCTTGATCGCCGCATCGCTCCTGCTCTCCTCCGGCTACGTTTTCCTGTACAAGCCCGAGGCGGGCGAGGTGACGCCCGAGCTGCCGCCGTATCCCGATTATTCGGACGCCGATGAAGTCGCGCTCGTGATCGGCGAGCTGCACGCCGCGCGCACGCCGACACCGGTGGCCCGCCCCAGGTGGTTGACCATTCCCGCGCGCGGCCTCCATACCGGGATAGCCGCCTTCGGGGCCATCGGATCGGGCAAGACCTCAAGCTGCATCCTGCCGTTCATCCGGCAGTTGGTTCGATACAAATCCGCATCGGAGAACGAGCGCATCGGCGGGCTTGTCCTTGAAGTCAAGGGCGACCTTTGTGCGCACCTCCGGCACGCGCTCGCCGACGCCGGCCGTGCCAAAGACTTCATCGAAGTCGGCTTCGAGTCCCGGTACCGCTACAACCCCCTCCACAGCGACCTCGACTCCTACACGCTTGCCTACGGCATCGCCGCGCTGATGAACAACCTGTTCGGAAAGGGCAAGGAGCCGTTCTGGCAGCAGGCGTACACCAACACGGTCAAGTTCGTAATCCTGCTGCACAAGGTGCTCCGCGACTACGGCACCTTGTTTGACGTATACGAGTGCGCCATTTCGCCCCGGGTGCTGGCCGAGCGCATCGAGGAGGCCGAGCAGCGCTTTAACCGCGTCAAATTCATCGAGGTGCCGGCTTCGAACCGGGAACTGATGGAAAACGAGGGCGCCGATCGGTTTGGATTTGTCTTTATTTCCGCCCAGGGCGTGTACCGGACGCGAAGTACGGATGAGGTCAAGCAATTCCTCACTGAGCACGAAGTCGAGGACGTTACCGAGGCTATCCCGAAGCCGCTGACACCGGAGCAGGAGTACAAGCGCGCCCAGTTCGAGGCGGTACGCCGCTGGTTCCACGACGACTGGCTGGCAATGGACCAGAAGCTGAGGACCGCCATCGTCGAGGGCATCTCCGTTTTCCTGTCGCTTTTCGATGACAACCCCGACGTGAAGCGCATCTTCTGCCCGCCCAAAGAGCTGTACACGACAGGATCAACCGCGGGCGACCCCGAGGGCATCCCGCTCCCGCCATTTGCCGCACTGGTCGAGCAGGGCAAGGTGTGCGCCCTGAACTTCCCCATGGCGCTCAACCCGGGGCTCGCCAAGGCCATCGGCACGATGATGAAGCTCGACTACCAGCGGGCGGTGCTGTTGCGCATCCCGGCGATGGAGCGGGAGCGGCAACGCCCGCACCGCGATACCTTCTTCGTCTGTGACGAGTACCAGAATTTCGCCACCGTGGGCGGGAACGACCCGAACGGCGACGAAAAATTCTTCAGCATGTCGCGCCAGGCCCGCTGCATCCCGATCATCGCCACCCAAAGCATCTCCTCGCTCAAGGAGGCGCTCGCCGGCGAGGGCTGGCGGACGCTGCTCCAGACCTTCCGCACCAAAATCTTCCTTGCGCAGTCGGACGAGTTCTCGATCCAGACGGCGGCGGCGCTGTGCGGCAAGGAAGACCGGCTCAAGGTCAGCTACGGGCTGTCGGAGGCGTCCACCGACGCCCGCGTTAGCCTGCTCACCGGCAAGACCGTATCGAACAAGGGCACCATCAGCGCGACCAAGACCTACGGCACCCAGAAGGACTTCATCTTCGATGAGCGCAGCTTCACACTGCTCCGGAATGCCGAGTGCATCGTCATTCCCTTCGACGGCGTGAACCAGCGGGAGGCCACCTACTGCTACCTCAAGCCCTGGTACCTGGATCGCGAGAAATCCTACTGGGCGCAGTTGCGCGCGCACGAAATCTGAATACCAAAGATGAGCGCCATGGCGCAAGCAGCACAGCTCGACCGGTTCAGCCTGATCCTGCCCTTCCTGGAGCCGATACGCCACCTTATCGAAGACGACGGCATCAGCGAAATCATGGTCAACGGCGGCCGGCGCGTGTTCATCGAGCGCGACGGGCTTCTGCAGGAGGCACCGGGGATCGTCATCGACGAGCGGCAACTGCTGACCGGGCTCAAGATCATCGCCCGTAGCCTGGGCGACGAAATCTCTGAAGAAAAGCCGATCCTCGACTCGCGCCTGCCGGACGGCAGCCGCGTCGCCGCCGTCCTGCCGCCCTGTAGCGTGGACGGCATCTCCCTCACGATCCGGAAATTCGACACGCGGCACTTCACCATGGACGACCTGATCGAGCGCGGATCGGTTCCGCGCCAGGCCGCGGAGCTTCTGCATCACCGCATCGCCTGCCGGCAGAACATCCTCATCAGCGGTGGCACCGGGACCGGCAAGACCACACTACTGGGGATTCTCGCGGCGGCCATCCCCGACGACGACCGGATAGTCCTCATCGAGGACACCGCGGAGATTCATGCCGCCAAACCAAATCTGGTCCGCTTCGAGGCTCGCCGCGAGCAGCTTGGCCTGCCGGCCGTATCCATCCGCGACCTGGTCCGCGCCAGCCTCCGGCATCGGCCGGACCGGCTGATCGTCGGGGAAATCCGGGGCGAGGAAGCCTACGACCTGCTCCAGGCTCTGAATACCGGCCACTCCGGGAGCCTCTCGACCATCCACGCCAACTCGGCGCGCCAGGCCATTACCCGGCTTCGGAGCTGCATCCTGCAAGCCGGCCTCGAAATCCCGCACCGGGCGCTCCAAAGTCAGATCGCCGATTCGGTCCAGATCATTATCCACGTCGAGCGCGCCGGCGGCCGGCGCCGGGTCGCCGAAATCGTTGAAATCGCCGGGTTCGATGCCGACTCCGACCGGCATCAGTTCAACCCGCTTTACCAAAGCGGCTGACAAGGAGGCATCGAGTGGATTCCAATGCGTCCGTCACCTCGTGGGACTTCATCAAGGAAAACTACCGGCCGCAAGACCGAATTGCCATCGTGATCCGCAACCGCGCTGAGGACTACACCCTCCAGCGCCTGATGTCCGCCCAGGATGCTGCCTCGCCCCGCATCCAGCGATTCCTGCGCTACGAGAACGCCCACGGCGCCGACATCTACGTCTCCATGAACACGCTCAAGCCGGACGCCAAGGGCCGGACCAAGGCCGATATCGCCGAAATCCGCCACCTCTACCTGGACCTGGACGAAGACGGCGAAGAGCGGCTGGCGCGGATTCTCAAAACCGACAGCCTGCCGCAGCCGAACTACGTTCTCGACACGTCGCCCGGCAAGCACCAGATCATCTGGAAGGTCGAAGGCTTCACGCTGGAACAGGCCGAGGCCACCTTGCGCGCCATGGCGCGGGAATTCGGTGGCGATCCCGCCGCCACCGACGCTGCCCGAGTGCTCCGGCTGCCCGGATTCCATAACAAGAAGTTCACGGAGCCAGTCCCCGTCCACGGACGGAGGCTCGGCGAGGCTGTGTACGACCGTCACGATTTCGCCAGCATTCCCGTGGCCTCGACGCCGGCACGAACAGACCGTCGGCACTCTTTGGCGTATGGAATTCGGGCCGACGGGCATCCAATGAGCCAATCCGAACACGATTGGGCGTGGGTGCGGCAGCAGCTTCGCGCCGGGGTGGCGCCCGAGGTGGTCAGGCAGGCGCTGGCGGAGCGGCGCCCTGACAAACATAATGCAGCCTATTACGCGGCTCGGACCGTGAGCAGGGCAGTCGCGCGTTGACAGGGCGTGTCTCCCCCCAAAGGGGACCGGATGATGTAGTGTAGTGATTCGGAAAGGTGTTCACCGACGCGCCATGACAACGGCATCATCTTCAATTGCAGCGACGAGCGCGCCTTCGTTTTCCCTGCGCACAATCGGGCGGTTTTCAGCTCTGGTAGCAGGCCGTGGGTGACGTCCAGAGTGCCCTGAGAGCACGCTTTCCACTCCTCACAAAGCTTCGACTTTTTCATGGTCCACGCGATTGCGAGGACATCGCCGTCTTCATGAACGTATTGCTCGCGGTCATGGACGGGTCTCGGCGCGCACCGGTCTGTTTCGTCTTTCCCAGGAAGGCCGGCATTGCGCCACTCAGCGCCGTCCTTTTCGCGCTTGGCCGATTCGCAGTCGATTTTCCGTCGCTCGCAGACACGTACGCGGAAAAACGCTTCCAGACTGGGCAACACATTAAGCTCATTCCAGACGGCAGAATTTTCCGCTTCGGAGGGGTCTGGCCGGGCCTGGAGACCCGATTCTTCAAGCTAGAGCTTCTTGGAGAAAATGCGGCATTCACCTTTCCGGTCTCTGACATACTCCGCATCGAACCAACGCTTCATAAGATTCCACGAGGCAAATCTGCCGACGTCGGCAAAGCTCGTATTCAGCCGCCTTTATCAATTCTGGACGAGTTGATCGGAACACGGACATTTGGGAACAATTCGCTCGCCATTAATCATGTTCTCTACCTCGGTAGCCGCTCTGAAGTAGATGATTTCATGGCCACAACTGCGCTCGCCCGCCCGGACAGTGGGGTTCGTTCACCTTTTGAACACTTGATTACGCTTGGTGTAATTGGAGATTCCGGCGGCATAAGGCATGGGGATTCCTACCAAGCAGCTGGGGAACCCCTTCTGGCGATTAGCTCACGTCTTGAGAATGTTGCCGCTGCTTGCAGCCTGGCTGATGCAGGGTCAAAGGTTGTGGTCATCGACGGCGCCAAACGGATCACCGATCTTGCCAGATTCGATTCCATTGCAGAATCTCAGAACCTCATCATCGTTGCCGGAGCCGACGAAGAAGAGAAGCTAAGCCAGATCCATGACCGCGGTTGCCGCTTCTGGAGATTTTCACTCGCCGACCTCGAAATCGGAGGAGGCCACCGGCAGGTCTCTCGATTCTTCCATGGCGTTTTCCGTTCCGCCCGAAATCAAGCGAGCTTCCATGCCGAGGTGGTTGCCTGCTCCAGTCCTCAGCTTGAAGAAGTCGCATGCGCTCTTGAAGCCTGCCAACTGTCCCTCGACGAATCGGAGGGGGATGAAACACAGCGGATTCTTGGACAGATTTACGGCCTGTTGATGCACTGCGCGGGACTGCTCGCGCCCCCTGATTCAGCGGAGCAATTACGTCTTCTTGAAAAGGCGAGCAAACTTTCCGCCGCTGCCGCTGGGCGCATGATGTGGCTGTCGGAGGAAACCGCAAGGGCACTGCGCAGTGCCTGTGCGGCAATCCTGGACGCGATCGCCGATCCGCAGCTGGGAAACAGTAAGGGGAGCGCGCTACGGGCGTTAATGGGCGAACTTCAAAAACAGGGGGTGAAACCGGTTGCTGTGGTGGCCCGGTCCGCATTCATGCGGATGAGTGCAAGTAGATGGCTCACCGGACAAGGCATCCACTACCCCGTACTGCTGCCCGCAACCGTCGCTGGGAGTGGGTTCTTCGAACGCCTTGTTTTTACCGCTTGGCCAGGGTCCCCTAGCTTCGATAGGGTTGTCCGCTGCTTCGCAGCCCCCCAGATCAGTCTCGTGGGCTATCCGTTTGAAGATCGCTGGTTGTATCGGTTCAGGCTGAAAGAGCGCAACAGCCACCCGGTTCCCAGCATGACTCCCGTGGAAAAATCCCAGCTACTGGGACTCTCAGTCGATTCGGTATGGCCGGCCGATCTTGTACCCCCGTCCCTTTCGGGCGCGCCCTCCCGTCCGCACGGAGATTCTTCCATCGATCTTGAGGAGCGCCTTACGCGCAAAGGGCTGTTGCCGGTCGGAGCAGACGAACAGGAGGAAACCACACTGGCCACGCTTGTGAGTTTTTCGGGCGACGCCTATGCATTTCTGACCGATACCTTTAAAGTGCCGGTGATCACCGACCTGGCATCCGGCGCGGCCACGGAGAACAATAGGGATCGGCGTCGCCAGCTCGCCGACATCCGCGCCGGCGATGTTCTGGTCTTCCGTGAAAGCGGCCGGCGGGACGTGATTCAGGCTCTTGCAGACGTACAGATCGGTCCGGATGCACCGGCGATTCGTGAGCGGGCGGCACATTGGCACCGCGCGCTTCGCGGCTCGGGGCATGATGAAACCACCCTTATGGCCGAGTTGGAGAAATTCAACTGCCCTCGCACGCTCCAGACTGTACGAGGCTGGCTTGCCGATGATTCCATGATTGGACCGCAGACTAAGGCGGATCTCGAAGCTATCGCCTATGCCGTAGGCGATCAGAATTTGCTGGACGAGATTTCATCTGTATGGGCCGCGATCCATACTCTGCGCGGAGAGCACTTGAGCGCCGGAATGCGTCTATCGCGGATTTTGCTGGCAAAGCTTCCCGAACGCCTCAGTGAAATTCAGGAGGGGAGGACGCGGATCGAAATCGACAATGCGACAAGCGCCTGGATCGTCCAGGTTGAAAGCATCGCTGACCACGCCGTCCTGCAACCCCGGTCCTATGTCAACGCGCTCTTGTGGGACAACGAAGACTTTGTTTGAGACGTGGCTATGGCGAAGATGATACCGCCGAATTGGCACGACAACACGCCGCGCAGCGAACAGCGGGTTTTCAGCCTGCTACAGCACGATCCCGGAACAGAGGACTGGATCGTGCTCCATTCGCTCAACCTGAAACAATCCGGCACCCACCCTTATGGCGAGGTTGACTTCGTTTTACTCATTCCGGGCGCAGGCGTCCTTTGCCTCGAAGTCAAGGGAGGCAGGGTCGCTTGCCAAGATGGCAAATGGACTACTACCGACGCATCGGGTGCGACGTTTCCACTAAAGCGTAGTCCCTTCAGCCAAGCACAAGAGGGAATGCACGCGGTGCGAAAGGCCCTGGAGGATCGCCTTGCGCGAGCACCTGAGTTTTACCGCATTCCATTCGGGTATGTAGTGGTCTTTACCGATGTTGAGACGCCACCTCACGAGATTGGAACGGAACCCTGGGAGGTGATCGATCATTGTGGACTGAAAGCCGGCATTGCGCAACTTCTTCTAAGAGCTGCTAAGCAGCAGCGCGCAAGGCACCAGATACATTCAACCCCGGCGGAGCCGCAGGCACCGCTGATTCGCAAGATGCGAGACGCACTGCGGCCCGATTTCGAGAGGATTGTTTCCCGTGGGACGGTGGTGAGTGATTCAGAACGGCATCTGCTCCAACTTACCGAGGAGCAATACGCCACGCTCGATCTTCTCTCTGCTAATCCGCGTTGCCTATTTGAAGGGGCGGCCGGGACGGGCAAAACACTGCTGGCGTTAGAGTTTGCAAGGCGCTGCGCGCAGTCCGGCGACCGCGTACTGCTGATTTGCTTCAATCGGTTGCTCGGCAACTGGTTTTCAAACGAAATTCGCGACACCTGCCCCGGACGGCCGATTACTGCAGGGCGCTTTTATAAGTGTTTGCGGGATGCCATAATCTTGTCGCCGCTTGCGGAGGAGTTTAAGGCCGCGGAGAAAACATCGCGCGACTCAGATGATCTGTTTGACTCCGTCTATCCTCTCTACGGACAACTCGCGCTCGAAGCATGCAATGAGCGGTTCGACGTCATCGTGATGGATGAGGCCCAGGACCTAGCACGTGCACCGGTCCTCGATCTGTTGAACAGCTGGGTGACGGGCGGAATTCACGATGGCCGCTGGGCTTTCTTCGGAGACTTTCACCGCCAAGCCATCTACTGCGGCGGCGGTCCGGCAGAAGTTCACGCGCTCATTAGGGCGAAGTGCGGCTTTCATGTACGCGCGAGTCTGCAGCAGAACTGTCGCAATACACGCCGCATCGGGGAGGAGACCGCGCTTCTTTCTGGATTCGATTCTCCGCCGTACCGTGTGGGGCAGATTGACGGCGCGCCAGTTGACTACTTGGAGTACACCGACATGCACTCGCAGCGATGCGCGCTTGAAACTGCGCTTGTGCGCCTGGTGGGGGAGGCCGGCATCGCCGCAGCCGATGTCGTCATACTATCGCGGTACGGTTTTGAACAGTCAGCAGCCGGACAACTGGCCGAAACAGTTATTTTCCATATTCGGCCCATCGAACAGCCCGAAACGAAGGATGGCAGAAAACCAACGTTCCATTTCGCTACAGCCCAGGCGTTCAAAGGCATGGAGAGTAAAGTCGTGGTGCTCTGCGATGTGGATCAAATTGAAGGCGATGACGACCGCTCGCTTCTGTACGTGGCCATGTCGCGTGCGCGGAGCCTATTGACCGTGCTTCTTCATGTCAGCACCAAGGCAGCAGTGCGGGAAGCTTTCCGGAAGAGGATGACCGATCTGTGGAGGTGACGTCTTGAGTGCAGCCGTTCGCAGCGAACTTGTAGATTTTCTACACCGCGAGCTGGTCGGCCCTGACCCCGGCCTTCCGGCCCAGCAGCTCAACCGGGAAGAGATTCTAAGGCCGCAGGACCCGCCGCGCTTGCGCTATAGCGCCGGTGTTCTATTTCCCAGAAAGGCCGCGGTGGCTGTGGCTGAGACTGCAACCGAAGTGGAAACGGAACTAGAGAGCAGCGCACTGTCCGAAGGAGACCAGCTTGATAACGAGGAAGCAGGCCTCGGTGATCCGCGCGCGGACGCACGGGGCGAGGGTGAGGTTCCGACCGATCAGGAAGTCAACCGGGCGAACGAGTATCTTCCAAGCGCGATGGGAATCTCCGCGTTGGTCCGTCTGCCGGGCAGACTGAATATCCGCGTTGTGGCGGCTTCATACTCCCGCGAGGTCGTTGCCGGCCTCGGGCGTAAAGACAAGGACGAGAAGTGGCAGCCTCACTGGTTCCGGCGTCCGATTGAACACACCATCGAAATCGATTGCTCGCCCTTCACAACAGCTGCGCCCGTGGTGTGCCAATATCCGGTGAAGAACGGGGATGCGGACACATTCCTGACGCTCCATCTATTCAGCCGTCCCCATGTCCTCGCAACGAACCCGGACATGGACCGGATTGTCACTTTTACGCTTCTCAACAACCGGCCTTCGCAGGCCGAAAGACCGCGTGATGAGGAATGCTTCTTTCAATGCGAACTTGAAATCACGGCTGCCGCCGGTGGCGCCTGCTTCCTTGAGTACCCTGACCGCATCGGCGTTTCTTTGGATGAAGAGGAGCAATCCCTGCGGCTACTCTTTTCTCATTTGAAGACTTTTGCCGTAGGCCACGGGTGTGCGGCCGACTGGGGCGGCGGCTCTATTGATACTGTGTCCCGCATCCGCACGCGATCGATGCCCGGCTTTGAAGTCCGGCCAATCGTGCCAAGTCAGATTAGCGGTCTCGACCTTTCCATGCTCACCTTGTCCACAGCGGAAGCCGATTCCATTGGTCTGTGCTCACAGCTTGCAGATGGATATCAGAGCTGGATCGCGGAAAGGGATGAGGACCTCGGATGCCTTCCAGGCGAACACGAGAGCGCGGCAAGGCGGCACCTTGGCCAATGTCGCGAGGCGCTGCAACGAATGGTTGCCGGCATTACGCTCCTTAAGTCCGATGATCGGGCGTTTCAGGCGTTTGCGCTGATGAACCGCGCGATGCTGGCGCAGCAGATTCACTACGACCTGGCGTCGAACCCGCAAAAACAAAGACGCTGGGTGAGGAAGGCCAATACGCTTACATTGGATCGGCCCTACACCAAACCGGATCTCAGCCGTCTCGCCGAGACGAGAGGACGGTGGCGTCCCTTCCAGCTTGCATTCATCCTCATGAACCTTCGCTCGATAAGCCAGCCAGCAGGCATCGAGCGAAAGATCGTTGATCTCATCTGGTTCCCAACCGGCGGCGGCAAGACCGAGGCCTATCTGGGCCTCACTGCGTTTACCATCTTCTGGCGCCGGCTCGACAACCCACGCAATGATGGCACCACTGCCCTGATGCGCTATACGTTGAGGTTGCTCACAACGCAGCAGTATCAAAGGGCCGCATCCCTCATCTGTGCGTGCGAGCTTCTGCGCCGCGACCAAGAGGTCGAACTCGGCCCCACGCCTGTGTCCATCGGCCTGTGGGTTGGAGGTGAGGTCACGCCAATTCGGCACGAGGAGGCCGCAAGGAAGTATCAACAGCTTCTCGACGGAGGCCGCGAGAACCCATTCATCATGCTCAACTGTCCCTGGTGTGGCGCACAAATGGGACCGGTGGAGTTCGGTAATAGCAATCAGGTAAAGGGCTACCGTCAGCGCTCAAACCCGAAACGGGTCGAATTCTTCTGTGACGATCCTGACTGCGACTTTCATGCAGGGCTGCCCCTTCATGTCGTGGATGAGGCGATATATGCCGCGCGCCCGACCCTTGTGATCGGAACCGTTGACAAATTCGCGTTACTCCCCTGGTACCCCGAGGCCCGAAATCTTTTTGGGTTGGACTCCGGCCGCCACTCTAGCCCGCCCGACTTAGTAATCCAGGACGAATTGCACCTAATTTCTGGCCCGCTGGGCTCGATGGTCGGTCATTACGAGACTGTCATCGACGCGTTGTGCACCAAGGAGCGCGACGGCGTCCGATCCTCGGCAAAAATCATCGCCTCGACGGCAACCATCTGCCGTGCCGGAGAGCAGGTCCAGAACCTCTACAGCCGCAAGGTATTCCTTTTCCCGCCACAGGGACTTAAGGCCGGCGAGTCGTTTTTCGCACATGAGGACGCCGATGCAGCTGGACGTCTCTATGTCGGTGTCTTTGCCACCGCGCTTTCCTCGCATGTCACGGCGCAGATCAGGGTCATGTCCGCACTCCTACAGGCTGTCAAGAGCTTGAATGGGAAAACGCCCGAGGACCTCGATCCCTATTGGACGCTTATGGCGTATTTCAACAGCCTGCGCGAACTCGGGCACGCGGCGACCCTTATCCGCGCGGACATTACGGACTACCTCAATGCCATGTGGGATCGACTGGAAATCCGCCCTAGCGCAGGCTTTGATCCACGACGGTTCATCAATGCTGATCGCGAGCTGACGAGCCGGGTACAGAGCAGCGAGATTCCAGAAGTTATTCAAAAGTTATTTGTGAAATGGGATGGAACGACAGATTGCCATCCCATTGACGTGTGTCTGGCCACCAATATGATCCAAGTCGGGCTCGACGTGCCAAGACTCGGCCTTATGACTGTAGTGGGGCAGCCCAAGACGACTTCAGAATACATTCAGGCAACCAGTCGCGTCGGTCGCTCTCATCCCGGCCTGGTGGTCACCGTCTACAATCCTTCCAAGCCACGCGACAGATCGCATTTCGAGCACTTCCGTTCGTATCACGAAACCATCTACCGATGGGTCGAACCTACGAGCGTCACACCGTTCGCGGTTCCGGTCAGGGACCGCGCACTCCACGCGCTTGCCATTACGCTCATCCGATACCTCGGCACGGATGTGACGCGGACCCGCCCGCAACCATGGAGCCTGATCGAAGACCTAGTTCCGACCGTCACTGAGTTGATTGCAGCGCGGGTCCGGGCGATCGATCCTCAGGAAGAGGTTGCAGCTCGCAGGCAACTGAGTGAGATTTTCAATGACTGGAGGCGCAATCCTCCGCCCCGTTATGGTGACTTTAAGCCGCCGTCGCCGGATACGCCGCTGATGTATCCTGCGGGAACCCAGAAGCTCGCAGATTGGGGCGAACCCACGTATCAAACACCTAGTTCCATGCGCAATGTGGACTCCACGTGCGACGCCCGCGTGTTGCCCAGGTTTCCCCAACCGGAGGAGGAATAGAGTGCCCGCCGAAAAACCCATTCGCCGCGGCCAGCTCATTTCCCCATTCGGCGTCGGAGCCATGGTCTCCTTCCCCCGCGATGAGGCCCTGATGACGGCCGGACTTGATGCGTGGACCGAACATGCAAAGAGGAAATGTCCTGCCGACTGGTTGGTGCGCGAAGAGAGGCTTGAAGCACGCCTTCGAGTCACACATCTTCGTCTACACCCCGATCACCGCGATCCCGGAGTGGGTGTCCATCTGCCTAACCAGGACATTCCATTCGTGCGATTTCCGCGGTGGCACTACTGCCACTTCTGCGGCGGCATGGAGGAACTGGCGCTTTTCAGCAGAGGGCAGCGATGCCAAGCTCTGCCCTGGCCCACGCGGAATTGCGTCACGCGCAGGAACAAGCCATGGCTCATACCAGTCCGGTTTGTCACAGCCTGCCCACAGGGACATATCCAGGATTTCCCTTTCAGGGAGTGGGTTCATCGCGGGCAGCCGGCCGCGGGCCAATGCCAATTGCGCTTGCTTGCGGGCCGGTCGTCCGCAGGACTTACGGGCATCAGAATCATCTGCAGCTGCCGACAGAGTCGGACGCTGGGCGGCATTTTCGATTTCAACGAAATTAATGGCGGGGCATTACATCGGATCGGGTGCGACTGCCACGGCCTTCGACCCTGGTTGGGCGAGTGGGAGAACCCGCCGGGCTGCGGTCAGTTCCTTCAGGTTGTGCAACGCGGAGCGTCCAACGTCTATTTTCCGCACGTAGTCAGTTCCATTTACTTGCCACTCTGGGCCGAGGCTGCAACCGGCGGGATTGTAAAGGCGCTCGAAGATCCGAGAGTATGGGGGCCGCTATCATCGGGACTTGTTGACGGTAAGATTTCTTCGGATCGGTGCGAGATGGTTGCGTCAATGCGCAATCTGAAGCCAGATGAACTGTTGGCTGCCGCGCAGCGGAAGCTGGATGGCGCCCCCGAGCCGTCAGCCCTAAGCGCCCAAACGGAGGAGGCATTCCGCCGAAGCGAGTACGACGCGCTCAAGGCCGGGCGCGGTGCTGCGCAGAGCGACCTTCTAGTCGAGGGCGCATTACTGAGCCGTTACAAGCCGCCGGTCTCAACAGCACTCTCTCATCTTGCTCTAGTACACAAACTACGCGAGACACGCGCACTCGCGGGCTTCACCCGTATCCTCCCTCCAGATGGAACGCTCGGCAGCCCTCGGCTTCAGAGGCTCGCGCTCGACCAGCGGATTGACTGGTTGCCCGCGATGATCGTGAAGGGAGAGGGCATCTTCATGGAATTCGCGACCAAGCGAATGGATGCATGGATACGCCGGACTCCAATTGTCGTTGAAAGAATCTGCCAGTTGAACAGCCGGTACAATCAGCGCCGCGTCGCGCAGGGGCAACAGCCCCGCCTGATATCCCCCCATTTCGTCCTTCTCCATACATTTGCACACGTAGTCATCAATCAACTTGCCTATGACTGTGGCTATGGGAGCGCTTCGTTGCGCGAGCGGCTGTACTGCGATCAGACGAGCCAAGGAGACCCGATGTGCGGCGTCCTCATCTACACGGCGTCGGGAGATTCCGAAGGCTCAATGGGCGGCCTTGTTCGCCAAGCCGGCCAAGGTCTATTCGAGAACATTGTCACGCGGGCGGTGCAAAAGGCGCGCTGGTGCTCTTCCGATCCAGTGTGCATAGAAAGCTCTGGCCAGGGGGCAGAAAGCTGCAATCTCTCTGCCTGTCACAGCTGTTGCCTCCTGCCTGAAACCTCATGCGAAGAAGGAAACCGCCTGCTTGACCGGGTACTGCTCGTCGGGCAACCTGACAAGCCCGACCTGGGCTTCTTCTCAGGACCGACATGAGACCGCCTCTCAAAGCAACGCGGATGATGCCAACGACGCATCAGCCATATCACGCGTCTCCAACGAGCTACTTAAGCTCACTCTGACGGCAATATGGCCTCGAATCCGCTCACCGCGCCTCGCCGTTCCAAAATGATGGCTCGAATACGAGGAAAAGATACAAAGCCGGAACTTGCTGTCCGACGCGTGGTTCACGGGCTTGGATACAGATATCGCCTGCATGCGCGCGGGCTCCCCGGAACGCCAGACATTGTCCTTCCTGGCCGAAGCAAGCTTATTTTAGTTCACGGCTGCTTTTGGCATCGGCATCGATCATGCAAGTATGCGTACACGCCGAAATCAAACCGGGAGTTTTGGGAGGCGAAATTCGCCCTCAATAAGGAGAGGGATGCACTAAACATCAAAGCACTAAGGGCGCTTGGCTGGAAAGTGTTGACGGTATGGGAATGCGAAACAAGAGACGCCCCCAGGCTATTGCGGCGCCTTAATGCATTCCTGGATTGATGGAAAGTGCTTCGCTCGGCATTTGCTAAAGCAACTTTAACCATCGAGCGACAGCTGGCACATTCCCAAGCTTGCTTTTCAGTTTCTTGGCAATATCTGATGCCGCGATCACCACTACCGGGTGGCCATCTTGAACGATCTCCTTGTAGGCTTGGTCGTGAAGGTACGATGTTGTGACTATAATTCCAAATTGTCTGTGGCGAAGCCGCGAAATCAATCGGGAGACTTCTTTCACCCCGACTGAGTTTCTGAGCGAATAGCACTTGGCTTCGAGAGCAAACTCAACGTCAATGGCGCCTGCATCTTTGCCGATCCGATATAGTCCGATGGCGTCGCGTCCACCATCCCTCCAGGGACGCGTCAATTCATCGTGGTGGATGTCTGGCAAGAACAGCCTTGCTATTTCCATCGCACAGCGCTCAAAATCGAAAGGAGTTGATTTGTATTTGCTGTATAGCGCTTTTATATAGCCTGCTTGAGCGCCATCCGGAAGCTGCGCCTGCTTTGTGCGTACATCAATGATCGGCTGAGATTTCAGGACTCGGAGCTTTCGAGTTTGTACCCAGGCGGACCACGGCGCAGGAGCATAACTTGAGATCAGCGCATTCCCCCGCTTTATGTCATCGATCCACTCCCGAGGAATTCTGGCGACATCAAGCAAAGAAAACGTCGCCTTATAGTTTTGAAATCTGATGCCGCTACCGTCCGTTCGCCATACCGCGACAAGATCGTCGTCGATGCCAAGACCTTCTGCTCCCGGCACAGCGAGACCAAGAAAACGAACATCGCGAAAAGTGCCGGTATTGCCAAAGAGAAAGATAGGTGGAAAATGCGAGCTGCGCCGTGTATTGTGCGTTTCGTCGAATAAATTGCGAAGGATTAGATTGCCCTGGCGCGGCGTGTCGTGTAACTCCCTGGGCCTCCGATTGTCCCCGTAAAAAACGAATAGGCCTCTCTCCGTATCCAACGAATCTGGCCAATTCACGTCTGAAAAGTTTGTCTTAAGAGCCAGCATTTTTAGCGTGTCGACGTTCGGCCTTGCACCAAGATGTCTAAACCCAGCCCCATTGTCTACTCCCAAGAGGCGGGGTAACGGGTCATCAGACGCGTTTCCCCGCCTCGATCCGCCGTATACCTCGTCGACTACAAGATCAGCGCTTTCTAAGTCTTTGGCAACCATTATGAGTTTATGCCAGAGCCTGCCGTATTCGAATCCATTTGAAAAGCGCAGTCATCACGGCGCAACAAACGCCATTGCCGCAGAGCTTTATCTTGTCCCGGCGAGTGCCATAAGGAAGTGTGTGCTCCGGGCCACCGCCCATGGCCTTAAGCAGTTCACTTGGTTGGAGCATCCGAAGACGGGGCACCCCGTGCGACCACGTTACCAACCCGAAACGATCGATTGTAGTCACGGTACGCAATGGCACATTGAGTGACTGCCATCCGCCGGCATAGTCGGAACCATAATAGACAATGATGAACGGAACATTGCGGCCCAGTGATGCGATTGCGCGCTCTGCTCTTGCGAGTGTCGCCTTTGCTCGTCCCTTTCTTCGCAGTTCGACCGACTTGAAGCCAGCTCCCCAATCGATTGCGTCATTTGCGGTTCTGGCAGGCGCGATGCCAAGAGAAATAAGGTCGTCTCGCGTTACCGTTAACCCACGTTTATCGCACACGATAAATAGGCGCTTACGTGCCTGCACGGAGCCAAAATCAGCCGAGTTCAAGTATAGGCTGCTGACAGCATATCCAAGATGCTCAATCGTATTGACGAGCTCATCGTGTCTATCCCATGTCTTCATCCGATTTACATTTTCGACAATCACCCAGCGCGGCTGCATCGCCTTGATCCACGGGACTATGCCGATTGCGGTCTCCCGGCTCTTTTCCGTGCCGGGATTCGATCCACGCGCAATGGAATGTGCGGTACACTCCGGCGAGGTGAGCAAGACGTCTGGACGCAGCCGTTTGGCAAACCTGGACGCGTCAAGTGTTTCGATCGCCGCCGTCAGGATTTCAGACTGTGGGAAATTTGCTTTGTAGGTGTCGGTCGCTAGCTTCCAGGCATCGACGCCGAGTAGCGGCACGCCCCCTCCCCGCACTGCTCCGCGTGCCCCAAAGCCTCCACCACAAAACAGATCTACGAAGGTGGGGTTTGGCATTGGTCGCTAGTGTCCTAATCAGTGCTCGATATGCGCCCTGCTCACAGAGCGATCGGCGGCGGCGACCTCCGGGCGAATCCGGCACGGGAAGGCCAGATTCGGGGGGACGCAATGCAATTCACGATGTGTGACACGCAACGATCCCTCCATGGGGGAATGCCTCCCATTGTCTGGTCCCTGCCATCCCGAACAGGCGATCGCGTCATCGGGCGCCGTGTTCCGATTGAAAGTCACGACCTGGTTGATGATACCAGGTCTGTCGCTTTCCGCGGGAATTCATTTCGCGCGCCCCCCACGCCGCCGTCGCGAACACGCGCCCGATTGGCCTCGCATTGTGGTTGTGCGTTCGCGCGCTTTCGTGGCGACAGCCCCGTTGACGGGACACCTTTCTCGCAATCTTGCAGCCATGGAGCCGTAGCGGCACTGCGCGCGCGCCTTCTTGGCTATCTCGAACCCAATTTGCAATTTGAATTGCGCTCATGGCGGCGGCATCGCCCATCCTTCCAGCGCGACAAGAGAATCGCAATCCAGGTCCGGAGTGCCAATCCTGCCACGATATCGATCAAATCGCGCACTCAAATGTTCGGCGAATGGGCTCACAAGAACGCCAAGAGAGGGATACGCCCGCACGTCAGCCAGCCGGAGGTGCTCCAGTGCCTGGAAATCAATTATGAGGCTAGGAATGTCGAGAAAGCGGGGCAGGAAATGGTAGCGATCCGGTGATGTGCCTCGATTATTCGTCATCAAAGCCACCAGTTGTTTGTAGCGACTCTTGCTTTGCTCCACGGCGTAGGCTTGTGCCTCCGGCGAGCCCCCAAGGGGTTGCGCGCGCGCACATAGGATGTCTTCGGTCTTCGGAACACGGCCACCCGTAGACACCATGTCGCACGTCGGCCATAACACTACTAGGTACTGCTGCGCTCCATTATTCTCGCGGAGACGAATATCACCTAACGCCGGGTCCGGCGGAATAGGCGGCTTTAGGTAAAACTCTGCCGGGTGGGCCCTCTCCGGATTGATCAATCCCTCTTGGCCCGGGAAGACTTCGGCCATCGCAGAAGCGAGACCCTCACGGACAAAGGAGGAGCCCAAGCGCTGCAATAGTAAGCGAAGGAACTCTGGTCTGCCACCGAACTCATGGAGTTCAGTCCATCGGGCAGCGACGAAACCCCACATGTAATCCCGAAGGGCACGGTCCAGATGATTCACAATCGCCCGGTGCATTCGCGGCATCCGGGTGTTGAAAATCGCCTCCATGTGCTCCCTTAGCCGATCAAGACCATCCAGCTTTGGGGCAAGGTGCACGAATTCATTCTGTAAGCCATCTAATCCTTCTGGAAGGTTGGTGTAAATGATCACAGGCACAAATCCGAAACGTTTGATATCTTCAAGTACCCGCTCGCCGACTCGCTCTCCTCCTGCCGCAGCCTCTCCCCGATAGATATCGAGAATCGCCAGATCAGCCTTCCGGTCTCTGATCAGACCAAACGCATCGTTCCAGTTTCCAATCTCGTGGAACGTGATGCCTCGCCCATCGATGATACGTCCGGCGAAATACTCCTTAATCTGGCGGCGCGCATTGTCGTCGTCCTCAATTAGCAGGACTTCCCATGCGGCTGGGGCAAGATTGTGCGGCGGAGCTCCTAATCCGTTGTCGTTAATCGCCATCGTCAAGTCCAAGGCGCTTCGTTAGCCGAACCCGAAAGGTGGCTCCCGAATGGGGGCCGCTAGCCAGAAGCTCAAGGCTGCCATCATATTCCGCAGCAGTCTCGCCCGCGATTGTTAGCCCGAGCCCAACGCCATCGGGCTTAGTTGAAAAATACGGATCGAAGATGCGGTCGCGAACCTCATCTGATATCCCCGGACCGCTGTCGGAAAACATTATCTCTAACGCGGCTGGTGACCTATGGACCTCGACCGCAATCGCCCGTTTGTTTGTCGGCACTTTTTCTAGCCAATAAAGCGCATTCTCAATCAGATTCACGAAGATCATTTGCATTTCTGCTGGATCGGCCGTTACCGTGTTGGTTGACTGTGGCAAATTAGTCGATACACCCAGAGCGAGCGCACGCTTTTCGAAAAGAGCGAAGCTGTCGCTGATCAGACGCTCTATTGTCGTCTTAGTCGGACGCCCGCGCTTGCGACCGCTGAACGGTGCCAGACGTTTGAAGAGCAGTGCCAGGAAGTCGGTTTGTTCAATGATAACCTGGAGCCGCTTCTCAAATTCGCGTTGCCAATCTACACTCGCAATCATTCCCAAAGATGCCTTAGCAAGTTGAATCTCATTTCTAATGGTCGAAACTGGCGTGCGGCCCTCATGAAGAACGACATCAATCAGTTGCCCAAGGGTCGCCAACCGGCGATATCGTGAGAGCACTTGTTGCATCTCGCCGACACCTTCGTCAAACGTGCGAGTGCGCTCATCGAGGTAGGCTAGTAGCCCCTTATCTTCCGGGTAGCGCTGCAACAAAAATGCCTTCATTGGCTCAATCTGTAGTTTTTCGAAAAGGCCAGTTCCGCTAGTTATGGGCCTGCTTTCGCGTCGATGCTTGTCCCGCTTCACCTCGAGCCTGGAAAGAATCTCCTTCAAGGTCGCCTTGAAATCCTCGAGTTGGGGGCTGTCAACGATTCCTTGGCGATTACTTTGATCCTTTAGCCCACGATTCCGGTCGGCAGAGATGAATACGCGCCCGACAACCTGGTTGTTGCTCAATCGCAGAGTTGGGTTCTGGACCCGTCGCAAATCAAGGCGGACCCAGTCGCTCTCGGGGATCAGCACTCTAAACCGATCGCGGTACACGTTGATGCCGCTCGAAGCGTCAAGGTCGCGACGAATCTCCCTTATAGTTGAACTGAATTGTTTTGCGAGTGGTTCGAGATCTTCCCGCTGCCGGTCCCACACTAGGAATTCGAATTCGAACGGACCGCAACTTGGCGGCCTCCCGCCGGAGAGCAATACAAACGGCTTTTCACCATTCTCGGTCAATTCCTCCCATCCCGATGGGTCTTCATAAGTGGCGCTAAGTCTACCACTATCGTCAATGGACCCAGAAATCTTGTAATGCGGCCTCTCGAGAACTTCTGGGGCGCTAATTAGCCCAGCAAAAGCGCCGAAACGTTCCGGCAGAACAAGGCGGATCGCAAACTCATCCTTGCTCAGGGGAGCGACGAGGCGAGAAAGCTCCGACCGTAAATTCGTGAAAGATGTCTTGCCGCGCTGTGGGGTCTCATCCCATTCATCGTTTAAGGCTATGAGCTTTAGTGTTGTACCGTGGTCGGTGTGCGGCTGTGCCGGTCGAGCCTCCCAGGTGCAACTGATCTCGTCGAGGTATCGACGTTCATCTTCAAATTCGCCCCAGTCGAATCGAACGCTGATTTCTTGCTGCAAATCACGTGGTACAGAGATAATCTCCATCACCCTTGCGATGCGCGCGGCAGCAAAGCGCCCGATGCCCTTCTCTCCTGTTACGCGCCTGCCGTTGCGCGTCGTCTTCCGTTGCAACTTCGAGACTGTAGCTGGCTCCATCCAAGCGCCACGAATAGTCTCAAGTGTCATTCCATCGCCATTGTCGCGAATAACTATCTCACCTTTGCCAGGGAGCAGTGGGTCCTCGAATGTTAGGGAGACGTATGTTGCATCGGCGTCGTACGCATTTTTGATCAGTTCCTGAATGGCTATAATTTCGTTAGAGATCAAGTCGCGGCCGAGCGTCTGAATGATACGCGCACGCGGTCGGAATGTGGCCGAGCCACTCTCAGGCACCCTGCTTGCAGTTTCAGGCGATTTGTGTTCTCGACTCATGAATCAACCCCGCTTCGCCGCTTCATCGTCCGCGGCCTCACCGACTCCGGTCCAGCTCCGTCTGGGCGCGCTGTTCGGGAATGAGGAACCACCCGGAACCCCTATGCGCCGCGCTCAGGTAAAGAATCGCACGTCTGGATGCTTCGCGGGGATTGGGCTGCGCCCAACATGTCGCAATTGTCACGACGTTATGGATTGCGGTCGCGCTGACGCGCAGCTTCTCTGGCTGGCCGGCGCCCCGACTGCGACTCTATTCAGTTGACCTCGCTGCGTGATTGAGAAAGGTGTGCTCTCACCGCCCCTGCGCCCTTCGGTGCGGCGCTGGCTCATGCGGACAGCCGCCGCGCCCTGGCGGCACTGCGGGCTTCTGCTTTCTTGGCTCCCCCAAAACGCTGCGCTGGTCCCCCCAAGAATGCAGCCCTTGGCCTGGGGAGCGGCCCGCTTCGCCCTGGGCGCCCCGCACCAAAAGCTTCGGGGCAGAAAAAAGGAGCACACCATGAATTCTCAAATCATCACCGCCGAATCCACTTCCACCTTCCAGCCCCAGCCCGGCTCGCCGATTCCGGCAGAGACCACAGGCGGCGCGCCCTATGGCGAGACAAGGGGCGCTGAGAAAAAGAGCAAAACCCAAATCCTCTGCGAAGAGGCGATCCAGCGGCTGGCCGATGCGCTGGCAAGCGGCCAAAGCGACGCCATCAAGACCTACCTCGGCGTCATGGCGCGGTTTCATCACTACAGCTTCTGCAATCAGCTTCTGATCCTCGCGCAGCGGCCCGAATCAACCCACGTCGCCGGTTACCAACGCTGGCAGGCTTTGGGCCGGCAGGTACGCAAGGACGAAAAGGCCATCCACATTCTGGCCCCCTTGATGAAAAAGCGGCCGGAACCCGAGGACGGGCAGGATGGCGGATCGCAACGGCTTTGCGGTTTCCGCGTGGCCTACGTGTTCGACGTGGCACAGACGGTGGGGAAACCCCTGCCGTCCGCGCCGCAGGCGCAAGGCGATCCGGGGGCGAACCTTCAGGGCATCAAGGCGCTGTATGCGCAAAAGGGCATCGCGCTGGAGTACAAGGACAATCTGGACGGCGCGGAGGGACTGAGCGCCAAGGGCACAGTCTACGTTCTGGACGGACTGGAACCGGCCCGCGAATTCGCCGTGCTGGTGCACGAACTCGCCCACGAACTGCTGCACGTCGGCGAGCGGCGCAAGCAGCTAAGCCGCAAGATCAAGGAAACCGAAGCCGAAGCCGTGGCCTACGCGGTGGGGTTGTCGGTCGGGCTGGACATGAACACCGCTTCCGCCGACTACATCAGCCTTTACGACGGCGACCGGGACACCCTCCGGGAATCGCTGGAATCCATCACCCGCGTTGCCTCCCAAATCCTCGCGGCGCTGACCGAAAGTAAGGCCAACTAGCGCCCCATTCCATCCGCTTGCTGCGGTCCTGCATGACGGGACCGCAGCGGGCCGGGGGAGGCATGCCATGATTCACGCCCATGAACACATCCAACAGATGCGCGGCGGTTCACAAGCCCAGCTTTTTTCCGACGGAGACCGGCAATCTTCAGCCCTGGCAGCGCAGCCTGGCGTTTAGCCTCGGGCGCCGCGCGCAGATGCGGAAAGCGCCGACAGGAAAACGGGCTGCTCATGGACTCAAGATAGTGAACGAAACCGCGCGCCGGCTTTCAATTGCAGAAGGCACAGCATGCCTGACGTCTTTACCCCCGAAAAGCGCTCCCAACTGATGAGGCGCATTCGGTCCAAGGGAAATCGCGCCACCGAAATGGCGCTGGCTGCCCTGTCCCGCAAGCATCGGATCACGGGCTGGCAGCGGCACAAAACCGTGTTTGGCAGCCCCGATTTTGTTTTTCGCATAAAGCGTGTCGCCGTTTTCGTTGATGGGTGCTTCTGGCATGGCTGCCCGAAGCACTCAAAGATGCCTAGTAACAACGGCGCTTTCCGGCGGCGCAAGCTCACCGCAAATGCCGCATGGGACCGCCGAGTCACCACTACGCTCAGGCGTCAACACTGGCAAGTTGTCCAAATCTGGGAACACGACATTGAGCACATGCCGCCTCGTTGCGCGAAGCGAATTCTTCGGCGGCCAAGCAGCCAGGATTTCTCGCGCATTG
>Ga0134126_10002435_pt1 | contig 23451 bp, 21 predicted proteins | sample KB31752_FD_96881 | JGI IMG/M metagenome (GOLD analysis project Ga0134126, IMG submission 96881) | Terrestrial soil microbial communities with excess Nitrogen fertilizer from Kellogg Biological Station, Michigan, USA - KB3-175-2 | ecosystem: Environmental > Terrestrial > Soil > Unclassified ... | reverse complement strand
GCGATCGGCGCCGCCGTTTCCGCCCCGAAGCCGCCTTCCTCGACGGTCACCGCGATCACGATCGGGTGCTTGGGGTCGCCGACGTAGCACATGTACCAGGACTGGTCTTCGCGGCCGAGATGCTGGGCGGTGCCGGTCTTCCCGAACACCGGGTGCGCGGTCTGGTCCCACCCCGACCACACTTCCGCGGAGGTGCCGCCGGCCTGGCTCGCCGCCTCGTGGATGCCCTGCATCACAAGGCTGAGGTCTTCGGGGTTCAGGTGCACGTGACGCCGCGCCGGGAACGACAGCCCCTGCACCTCGCCCCCGGCGGCTTCGTCGATCGCCATGCCGAGGTGCGGCGTGACGACCGCGCCTTCGCCGTTGCCGTTCATGTACGCGTTGGCGAGCGTCGAGTAGGCGACCGCCATCTGCAGCGGGTCGGTCAGCAGTTCGCCCTGCCCGACGGCGAGGTGCATGTTGTCGCCGACGGTCCAGGTCCCGGTCGGTTCGAGCACGATGCCGCAGTTGGACACGTGCCGTTTGTGCTCGCACGCGAGCTCCAGCTTGTTCTCGCGTTCGCGCCAGCGTTTGTCCGGGATCACGCCGGAGAACTCGCTCGGCAGGTCGATCCCCGTCGCCTCGCCGATCCCGAGTTCACGCGCCTTTCGCTGGATCACATTGCCGTGGGAGTTGGCACGCTCGCCCACTTCGAAGAAGTAGGTGTCCGAGGAGACCTTCAGCGCTTCGACGAGCCCGACGGCCCCGAAGTCGGCGTGCCCCGCGTTGCAGAACTGCTGCGCGCCGACGGTGATGCACTGCCCCGAGCCGAGCCCTTCACCAGGGGTGATGACGCCGCCTTCGAGCGCGGCCATCGCGGTGATCGGCTTGAAGGTGGAGCCGGTGGGATAAGCGCCGTTGACGGCGCGGTCGGTCAGCGGCCCGCCGGTCTTGCTGTTGCCGGCGAGCGTTTCGAACTCATGCTGGGTGAGCGGTTTCGCGAACCGGTTCGGGTCGAAGCCGGGCTGGGAGCCGATCGCGAGGATCTGCCCGTTGCGCGGATCCATCGCCACGAAGGCGCCCGCCGGCGCGGGTTTGCCGCCGGCACGTGCCCGTTCCATGCCCTCGGTGAGGGCCTTTTCGGCCTCCTTCTGCAGGTTCAGGTCGAGCGTGAGGCGCAAGCTGTGTCCGGCGATCGGCTGTTTCGGTGCGAGCCTCGCGGGGACGGGAAGCCCTTCCGCGTTGACCTCGACGCGGCTTACGCCGGGCTTGCCGCGCAGGTAGCGGTCGTAGTAGTACTCGAGGCCTTCCTGGCCGACGATCGTGCCCTGCTGGACGCCGCGGAAGGCGGGCATCTTGAGCTCTTCTTCGTTGACCTGATCGACGTGGCCGATCACCTGCGCGGCCATGGCGCCGAACGGGTAGGCGCGGATCGAGACCGGCTGCTGGACCACGCCGGGGTATTCGTTCTGGCGCTCGCCGAGCACGGTCAGCACGCCGGGGCCGGCGTCCGTCTTGATCGTCACCGGCGCGTACACCACCGCGCTCGCCTCGCGCACGACGTCTTCGTCGATCTGGCGTCCGGACATGCCCAATAGTCCTCCCAGGCGGGCGAACAGCCGCCGGGCCCGCACTGCGCCGCGGGGCAGCGTCGGGACAGCTGCTTCGACGCGCCGTTCAGCCCGGTTCTTCAGATGGACCAGTTCGGCTCGCGCGCGTGCCGAGGTCGGGTTGGGCCCGTGCGTCGCCTGGAATGCGCCGAGCGTCTGGATGGTCCGCCGGTGGGCGGCTTCGACGGGCACGAGGCGTTGGCGGTAGAGCTTGATCTGCTCTTCGATCACCCCCGCTTCGGGCAGCGCCGAAGGGATGATCTGCACGGCGTTGGTCGTGCGGCTGGCTACGATCACGTGCCCTTCGCGGTCGAGTACCTGACCGCGCGGAGCGGGGATCGGCAGGTCGCGCACCCGGTTCGCGGTCGCTTCGCGCACGTACTGTTCGCCGGAGAGCACCTGCAGGTACCAGAGCCGGAAGAAGATCACGCTGAACAGCGCGATCGCGATCGCGCTGATGATCGCCACGCGCACGGCCAGCCCCGGCGAGACGGGGATCGTCGGACCACGCCGTTTGACCGGCTCGATCGCGCTCATGTCGCTCGCTCACCAGCCATGGGCCGGCAGGGCAAGCCGATCAAGGGCGCAGCGAGCGAAGTGTGCTCTGCACACGAGCGAGCGAGGACGCCGAGCGGCGCCGGCATGCGGGCCCATGGCGCGCTCATGCTTTGGTCAGGGGGCTCAACCCACCGGTCGTGTAGGCGCGGCGGCGCCGGCGCCGGCGCGGGTCCTCGGGCAGCGCGCCGTCCAGCACCCGGCGCACGATCGCCCACATCGGCAGCGCGACGATCGTGTCGACGAACGTGCCGAGCACGATCTGGCGCAGGAGATCGAGGCTGACCGGCGCGTCGACGCCGAGCAGGAACTCCATCAGCGAGTAGCCGACCAGCGCGACTGCGGCGGCCGCGGCGCCGACGAGCAGCGGTGTCAGCGCCGCCTGCGGGTCGCGCAGCTCGCGCAGCCGCCCCGCCCAGTAGCCGATCAGCGTGAACACCAGCGAGGTGAGCCCGAGCGTCTGCAGCAGCGCGAGATCGACGAGCAGGCCGACGGCGAACCCCGTCACCGAGCCGACGAGCGACCCGCAGAGCAGGCCGACGAAGGCCACGAGCAGCGGTGTGAGGTCGGCGTTCACCCCGAACACGGGGACCTCGGAGACGACGCCGATCTGGAAGAAGACGACGACTACGGACAACGCGGCGACGCGGGCGATCAGGCCCGGCGAGGGCGTCCCCGTCATCCGCCGGATCCCGTCGAGGCGAGCTGTTCGCCGTTCGCGGTGCGTTCGCCCGTCTGCCCGGCGGGCAGCGCGGCGGCCAGCGAGCTCGCTCTGGCCGCGGTGCCGCCGGAGTGCGAGGTGAGCACCTCGACGACGTCGAGGTTGTGCAGGTTGGCGATCGGGTGGACGTTGACCGACGTGTAGGCGCTTTCTTCGTTGACCGACGTGACCTGCCCGATCAGCAGTCCGGGCGGGTAGAGCGAGTCGTCCGGACCGGCGACGGTCCCCGAGGTGACGACGTATTCGCCTTTGGTGGCCTGCGTGTTCGCCGGCAGGTACTGGAGCAGGAGGTCGTTGGGATCGCCGACCTTGGGCTGGACGATCCCGGTCGCGGAGCCTGTGCCGATCCGCGCGGAGACGCCCATCGTCGAGTCGGTGATCAGGTCGACCTGCGCGCCGTCGGGCTCGACGGCCACGACCTTGCCCACGAGCCCTTCGGAGTTGATCACCGGGTCGTTGACGCGGACGCCGTCGGGGGAGCCCTTGTCGATCGTCACCGTCGAGTACCAGATGTTGGGACTTTTCCCGACCACGGTCGCCGCCACCGGATGGTAGTCGGAGACGCCGAGACGGTTCAGGTGGTAGAGGCCGATCAACTGCCGGTAGGTGCGCTGTTCGGCCTGGGCGGCGGCCAGCTCCGGGCGCAGCTTGTCGATCTGCTTGCGCAGTTCGTCGCGCTGCCCTTTGGCGTGGATGGTTTCGCCGAACCAGCCGAAGACGTCGCGCACGGGCTTGAGCGCCTTGTTCGCCCCGTCCTGGATCGGAGAGACGATCGTCAGAAATGTTCGCTGAACGCCGTGCAGGCCCCCGCCGGACGACTCACCGAAGTAGGCGGTCAGCAGCAGCAGAGAGAGCACGACCAGCAGCGCTAGCACCGCTCGACGGCGCCGGACAGTCTTGTCGTACACCTAGTGACTACCTTCCGAAGCGTTCAAGGCACAGACTACTCGCGGCGCCGCCGGAGGTTACCTCCTCGGTTGCGCGAGTCCGCCGGTAGCGCCGCCTCACCGGCGGCGGCGGTTCCGCGAGGTGCGGTTGGAGCGGTGGATCGCCTCGAACTCCTCGAGCGAGCGCCCGGAGCCGACGGCCACGCAGGTCAGCGGCGACTCGGCGAGGTGCGCCGGCATCTGCGTCTCCTCGCGCAGGCGCTCGTCGAGCCCCTGCAGCAGCGAGCCCCCGCCCGCGAGCATGATCCCCCGGTCCATGATGTCGGAGGCGAGCTCGGGCGGCGTGCGGTCGAGCGTCTCCTTGACCGCGTCGATGATCTGGCTGAGGGGTTCCTCCAGCGCCTGGCGGATCTCCTCGCTGGTCAGCACGACCGTCTTCGGCAGCCCCGCGACCATGTCGCGGCCGCGGATCTCGGCCTGCAGCTCCTCGCTCATCGGGCACGCGGAGCCGATCTCGAGCTTCAGCTCCTCGGCCGTCTGCTGGCCGATCAGCAGCTTGTACTCTTTCTTCGCGTAGTTGATGATCGCCTCGTCCATCTCGTCCCCGCCCACGCGGATCGACTGCGAGACGACGATCCCGCCGAGCGAGATCACGGCCACCTCGGAGGTCCCGCCGCCGATGTCGACGACCATCGAGCCCGTCGGCTCGCCCACCGGCAGCCCGGCGCCGATCGCGGCGGCCATCGGCTCCTCGATCAGGTAGGCGGTGCGTGCGCCGGCCGACAGGCAGGCCTCCTCGACCGCCCGCTTCTCCACGCCCGTAACGCCCGAGGGCACGCACACGACCACGCGAGGGTGCGCCCAGCGGTTCTGGTGGACCTTCTGGATGAAGTGCCTGAGCATCTGCTCGGTGACGTCGAAGTCGGCGATCACGCCGTCCTTCAGGGGCCGGATCGCCTGGATCGTGCCGGGGGTGCGGCCGAGCATCCGCTTGGCCTCGATGCCGACCGCGTGGACTTCGCCGGAGCGCGAGTCGATCGCCACGACGCTCGGCTCGGAGAGCACGATGCCGCGGCCGCGGACGTACACGAGCGTGTTCGCCGTGCCCAGGTCGACCGCCATGTCGCGGCCGCCGAATCCGGTCAGGTAGGTGAAGACGCTCATCTCTCGAGGGAGGTGCCGGCGGTGAGAGCTCCAGCGCGCCGCGTGCCGCCTCGGCACCGGGACGACGGCCGCTCCATCTGCCCCACCGGTCGGGGCAGTCTAGCGAACGCCCGCACCTCGCCGGCAAGCGTTGCGAGCGGGATTGCGCCGCAAACGGGGCGCTTTCGGTCTACTCCGCGCCCGCCAGCTCGGGCGCCAGCTCCAAGAGCGTCCCCAGCGGCAGGCCCACGACGTTCTCGACTTCGCCGTCGATCCGCTCGACCAGCGCCGAGCCCGCGCCCTGGATCGCATAGCCGCCGGAGCGCTCGCGCCACTCGCCCGTGGCCACGTAGGCGGCCACCTCCTCCGCGTTCAGCGCGCGGAAGGTGACCTCGGTGACGGCGAGGGCGGTGCGCTCCTCTGCGCCGATGAGCACCGCCAGGCCGCTGATCACCTGCTGAGTGCGCCCGGCGAGGGCGCCGATCGTCGCGGCGGCCTCGTCCTCGTCGCCCGGCTTGCCGAAGATGCGCCCGTCCGCGACGACGATCGTGTCGCAGCCGATAACGATCTCCTGCGCGGCGTCCTCGAAGACCGCGCGCGCCTTGCGCAGCGCGTTCTCGAGCGCGACCGTGCCCGGATCGCCGTCCTCGAGCTCGCGCGCATCGGAAACCCTCACGCTGAAGTCGAGCCCCAGACGACCCAGGATCTCGCGCCGCTGGGGCGAGCGCGACGCGAGTACGAGCCGCAGCCCGCGCCCCTACAGCTCGCCGAAGAACAGCGCGCTCTCGCGCGCCGCCGACTCGGGCGAATCCGAGCCGTGCACCATGTTCTGGCCGGTCTCGATCGCGAAGTCGCCGCGGATGCTGCCCGGCGCCGCCTCGAGCGGGTTGGTGGCGCCGATCACCTGCCGCGCGGCTTTGACGGCGTCCTGGCCCTCCAGCACCATCGCCACGATCGGGCCGGAGGTGATGAAGTCAACCAGCTCGCCGAAGAACGGGCGCTCGGAGTGCTCGGCGTAGTGCTGCTCGGCCAGCTCGCGCGTGACGGTCATGTGCCGCAGGGCGACGATTCGCAGGCCCTTGCGCTCGAAGCGCGCGATGATCTCGCCGCTCAGGGAGCGCGCGAAGGCGTCGGGCTTCACGAGGATGAGAGTTCTCTCCATGGGTTCCTTTGCTCGGGTATGGGTCAGGAGGCGGGACGCGCGCGCCCGCCGGGGCGCGGGGAGCGGCCCGAGGAGCGCCGGCGCGAGGTGCTCTCGCCGGACGACGCCTTGGTGTCGCTCTCGAGCTCGACCTCGACCTCGGCGGCGGGCTCCACGTTCGACGACGGCGCCGCGGCGACCGCCTGCGCCGTCTCGAGCGCCGTGTCCGTGCCCAACGCGGGCTCCACCTGCGACGACGACGCGACCGCGGCTCGTTTTTTGCGGCCGGCCGCGGACTTCGGCGCCGGGGTCGCAGCGGCGAGCTCGCTCTTCTCGTCCTCGCGTTCGGCCGCCGTGCGGCGCCGGCGCGGACGCGGCGCCTCGAGGCCGGGGACGTCCGCCTCGCAGTAGGGGCAGATCGTCCAGGTCCGGTCGAGCGGGCGCGAGCAGTTCAGGCAGCGCTCCTTGAGCTTGCGAAGGCAGCTCGGGCAGCGCACGAAGTCGGCCTCGATGCGGTAGTCGCAGTGCGGGCACAGCGTGCCCTCGATCTCGTGCAGCCGCGCTTCGGTGGCCTGTGCCTCCAGTTCGCGCTCGTGCACGTCCTCGAGGTACTCCGGCGGGCGCAGGATCATGTAGATGATCGTGCCCACGAACGGGAAGATCGAGGCGGCTGTCGCGCAGCCGACGAGCATCGGGTCTTCGATGCGCCGGCGCGCGTCGTTGTAGGTCCAGTAGATCAACGACAGGTACAGGACCGCGACGAAGAGGATCAGAAGATCCACCACGAGGCTCAGACCGCTGCTTTCGATTCCGAATACGGCGAGCGGGGGCATCGGCCGGAGGATTTTAGAGAAAGAGTCGGCCGAAGCCGTAACCAGCGGCGAAGAACACGAGGATCACGAGCGCCACGATCAGCGCCACGGCGCCGACCATCGTGAGCACCGACGGGCCGTCGCCGTTCATCTGCGGGCGCTCCCCGTGAGCGGATCCGCGCCGGCCGCGGCACCGCCCGCGCGCGCGGCGCCGAGCAGCTCGCCCGCAAGGTAGACCGAGCCGGTCGCGAGCACGCCCGTGCCGTGCTCGGCGGCCCAGTCGCGCGCGGCGTGAAGCGCGCGCTCGGGACGCGGCTCGCAGGCGGCGTCCTCGAAGCCCAGCTGGCGCGCCTGCGAGAGCAGCGCGGCCGGAGGCAGCGCGCGCGGACCGGGCGGCGCGGTGAACCACGCGCGGCGGCAATGCGGCAGCAGCGCACGCAGCATGCCGGCTGCGTCCTTGTCCTCGAGCACCCCGAGCACGAGCGCCGGCGGCCCGTCGAACACCTCGCCGAGCGATTCGACGAGCGCCGCGACGGCGTCGGGGTTGTGGGCTCCGTCTAGCACCGTCAGCGGGTCCTGGGCGAGCGTCTGCAGCCGTCCCGGGATCGCGACAATCGCTGCCGCGTCGCGGACCGCGGCCTCGTCCAGCTCGCGGCCGATGCGGCGCAGGTGGGCCTCGGCGGCGGCGCGGGCCAGCGCCAGGTTGCGGCGCTGGAAGGCGCCGCGGGCGCGCAGCCTCAGCCCGGGCGGCAGCTCTGCGGGGCGGACGATCTCGGCTTCGCGCTCGCCCGCCACGCGCTCTGCCACCGCGAGCGCCGCGTGCGCGAGCCCCCGGCCGAGCACGAGCGTCGCCCCAGGCTGGACGACGGCGAGCTTCTCCTCGGCGATGTCGGCGATCGTCGGCCCGAGCCAGCGCGTGTGCTCGAGCGCGACGTTCGTGAGCACGGTCACCGCGGGAGCGACGACGCTGGTCGCGTCATAGCGCCCGCCGAGCCCGGCCTCGACCACGCCCACGTCGACCCCGCGGCGCGCCATCTCCCACAGCGCGGCGGCGGTGAGGAGTTCGAACTGCGTGACGTGGTCGTCCTCGGCGAGCGTGCGGTTGACCTGCTGCGCCGCGTGGTCGGCGCGCGCGACCGCGGCGCTGAAGTCCTCGGGCGCGAGCTCGCGCTCGTCGATCAGCACCCGTTCGCGCCACGCGATCAGGTGCGGCGAGGTGTAGGCGCCCGTGTGCAGGCCGTGGCGCTCGAGGATCGCGGCGGTCATGCGCGTGGTCGAGGACTTGCCGTTGGTGCCGAGCACCTGGATCGTCGGGAAGGCCTGCTCGGGCGAGCCGAGCGCGGTCATCATGCGCCGCATCCGGTCCAGCCCGAAGCGCATCCCGAACAGCTCCAGCGAGCGCAGCGCGTCCTCGGCGCGCTCCTCGCTCCAGCGGTCGCGCCCCGGGACCCGCTCGCCTGCGGGATCGACCATCAGGCGGAGGGGTGCTTGCGCAGGTAGTCGATGAACAGCGGGCGCAGGAGCTCCCCCAGTTCGCCCTCGCCGCTGTGCAGGGCGTCTTTGAGCAGCCCTTTGGAGAACTGGATGTCGAAGTCCGCCTCGCCCTGGTCCCCTCGGGCGGCCTCGGCGGCCGGGATCGCCTGCAGGATGCCCCAGAAGAACTTGACGTCGAGATGGCGCTCGGCGTAGCGAACCGCGCGATCGTGGAGCTCCTGGGTCGAGAGCTGCTCGAGCGCGTCCTCTGGTGCGGCCTCGGCCATCGCTGCCTTCCCTCGCGCTAGCGGCGGCGCAGCGCGTGCTTGCGAACCGTGCGGAGCGCGACCAGCTCCTTGGCCATGCCTTTGAGGTCGAGCTTGTCGACGAGCTTGCGGAGCTCCTTGCGTTCCCTGGAGCTCAGCCGGTCGACGCGCCCGCGCGAGTCGCGCAGCAACTCGGTCAGCCGTTCGCGCTCGTTGGAGGTGAGCCGCTGCCAGCGGCCGCCGACGACGATCGTGCCCTGGATCAGGGCCCACGGGATCGCGAGGCGCCGGGCGCTCTTGCCTTCTTCTCTCTTCCTCTTGCGCCTCTTCGCGGAGCGGGCCATCAGCGGCGATGGTAGCGGCTGGGGAGCGGGCCGGCCCCCCTGCCCGAGCTAGGCGGACTCCTGCCGCGGCGAGGCCTCGCCGGCCTCTTCGGGCGCGGCTTCGGTCACGAGCGTCGGCGTGAGCCCCTTCTCGACCGTCTCCTTGGTCACGACGCACTTCTTGACGTCGCGCCGGGAGGGCAGCTCGAACTGCACCTCGAGCAGGATCTCCTCGATGATCGAGCGCAGGCCGCGGGCGCCGGTTTCGCGCTCGAGGCCGCGTTCGGCGATCGCGATCAGCGAGTCCTCGCTGAACACCAGCTCGATGCCGTCGAAGGCGAAGAAGCGCTGGAACTGCTTGGCCAGCGCGTTGCGCGGCTCGACGAGGATCGAGACCAGGTCGTCGCGCGTCAGCTGGTGCACCGCGCTCATCACCGGCAGGCGGCCGATGAACTCGGGGATCAGCCCGTACTCGATCAGGTCCTCGGGCAGGCAGTGCTCGAAGACCTCGCCGGTGTCCTTCTCGGCCTTCTTCTCGATCGCGGCCGCGAAGCCGACGCCTTTGTGGCCGATGCGCCGCTCGATCACCTTGTCGAGGTTCGCGAACGCGCCGCCGCAGATGAACAGCACGTTGGTCGTGTCGATCGTGAGGAACTCCTGGTGGGGGTGCTTGCGCCCGCCCTGCGGCGGCACCGAGGCCTGCGTGCCCTCGAGGATCTTCAGCAGCGCCTGCTGGACGCCCTCGCCGGAGACGTCGCGCGTGATCGACGGGTTGTCGGCCTTGCGCGCGATCTTGTCGACCTCGTCGATGTAGATGATCCCGGTTTCCGCCTTCTTGACGTCGTAGTCGGCGGCCTGGATCAGCTTCAGCAGGATGTTCTCGACGTCCTCGCCGACATAGCCCGCCTCGGTCAGGGCCGTGGCGTCGGCGATCGCGAACGGCACGTTGAGGATCCGCGCGAGCGTCTGCGCGAGCAGCGTCTTGCCGCAGCCCGTCGGGCCGAGCAGCAGGATGTTCGACTTCTGCAGCTCGATGTCGGAGTCGCCCGACATCATCATCTGCACGCGCTTGTAGTGGTTGTAGACGGCGACCGAGAGCGTGCGCTTGGAGGGGTCCTGGCCCACGACGTACTCGTCGAGCACCTCGTAGATCTCGCGCGGCTTCGGCAGGTTCTCGAGGTCGAAGGCCGGCGGGGCGGCGAGCTCCTCGTCGATGATCTCGTTGCAGAGATCGATGCACTCGTCGCAGATGTAGACGCCGGGGCCGGCGATCAGCTTCTTGACCTGGCGCTGCGACTTGCCGCAGAAGCTGCAGAGGAGCTGCTCGTTGGAGTCTGTCGGTCTGGCCATATCCCGTTGTTTCCCCTAAGTCGTGTCTACCGGAAAGCCGGTCGCTCGGCAAGTGGGCGATGACGCGGGGCGCGAACGAGGACCCGGCCTCGCTCGCCCGGCGGGCGCCTCAGTGCTCCGAGATGACGCGGTCGATGATCCCGTACTCCTTGGCCTCCTCGGAGCTCATGAAGTAGTCGCGCTCCGTGTCCTTGCCGACCTGGTCGAGCGATTTGCCCGTGTGCTTGGCGATGATCTCATCGAGCCGTTTGCGCACGTCGATGATCTCTTTGGCGTGGATCTCGATGTCTGTTGCCTGGCCCTGGAAGCTCGATGAGACCTGGTGGATCAGGATCTTGGCGTTCGGCAGCGCCATGCGCTTGCCGGCGGCGCCGCCGGCGAGCAGCAGCGCGCCCATCGACATCGCGATGCCGACGCAGATCGTCTGCACGTCGGGCTTGATGAACTGCATCGTGTCGTAGATCGCGAGGCCCGCGTACACGGAGCCGCCGGGCGAGTTGATGTAGAGCGAGACGTCCTTCTCGGGGTCCTCGGACTCGAGGTGCAGCAGCTGCGCGACGATCAGGTTCGCGATCTGATCGTCCACCGGCGTGCCGAGGAAGATGATGCGCTCGTTGAGCAGGCGGCTGTAGATGTCGAATGCTCGCTCACCGCGCGAGGTCTGCTCGACGACCATCGGTACAAGAGGGCTCATAGTCTCGCTTTGTTTGCCAAGGCCTGACGGATTCCTCTAGAGGCTAGCGATCTGGCGTCCACAGCCGGGACGCCTCGGCGGTCTCCTTGACGGCCGCCTCGCCCTCCTTCTCCGGCGTCCAGAGCGCCTCGCGCGCCTCGGCCTGGGCGAGCGGGATCGGCTTCGCCTCCGAGGCGATCAGATCGATCGCCTCGCGCGCGGCGAGGTCCTCGCGCACGTCCTCGAGCCGTCCCGCCTTGCGCAGGTCCTCCAGCAGCTGGGTGGGCTCGACGCCCTCGCGCTCGGCGGTCGGCGTGAGCGCGGCGAGCACGTCGTCGTCCTCGGGCTCGATCCCCTCGGCCTCGACGACCGCGGTGATCACGGCCTCGCGGCGCAGCGCCTGCTCGGCCTCCGGCTCGGCTTCGGCCACGATCTCCTCTTCGGTGCGGCCGGTGATCTGCAGGTAGGCCTCCCGCGAGATGCCGCGGTGGGCGAGCTGGTGCAGGTTGCGCTCGAGCATCTCCCGCGCGCGGGCGGACACGAGCTCGGGCGTGACCGGCACGGTCGCGTTGGCGACGGCCGCGTCCAGCGCGGCCTGGCGGTACTCGGCCTGCACGCGCGCGCGCTCGCTCTCGAGCAGCCGCTCGCGGATGTCGCCGCGCAGCTCCTCGAGGTCGTCGAAGCCGGCGTCCACGGCGAAGTCGTCGTCGAGCTCGGGCAGCTGCTTCTCCTTGACCTCCTTGACGGTGATCGCGAAGCTCGCCTCGCGCCCGGCCAGCTCGGCGGCGCCGTAGTCGGCGGGGAAGGTCACCGACAGCGTGCGCTCCTCGCCGGCGCTCGATCCGAGCAGGCCCTCCTCGAAGCCGGGGATCAGGTTGCCCGAGCCGAGCTCGACGAGCTGGTCGCGCCCCTCGCCGCCCGCGAACGGCACCAGCTCGCCGTCCTCGCCGGGGAGCGAGCCGACGTAGTCGATCACGACGAAGTCGCCGGCACCTGCGGCGCGCTCGACGGTCTCCAGGCGCGCGAGGCGCTCGCGCTCGGCGGCGAGAGCCTCCTCGACGCGCTGGTCGGGGACCTCCTCCTCGGCGCGGCCGACCTCGAGCCCCTTGTACTCGCCGAGCTCTGCCTTCGGCAGCACGCCGATCTCGATCGAGAAGCGCAGCTCCTGCCCCTTCGGCGGCAGGTTGGCGAAGTCGAGGTCCACCTCGGGGTCGCCGATCGGCACGACGCCGGAGCTCGCGATCGCGTCCGAGTACCAGGCCGGCAGCGATTCGCGCAGCGCCTCCTCGAGGATCGCGTCGCGGCCGAGGCGCTGGATCACGAGCGGCGCCGGGACCTTGCCCTTGCGGAAGCCCGGGAGTTTGAGCTGGCTGCCGAGCGCGCGAGCGCGCTGTTCGACGCGTCCCTCCACCTCGCCCGGCTCGACCTCGACCTGCAGGCGCACGCGCGAGTCCCCGAGCTCGGTGAGGGTGGTCTTCACGGCGCTTGCCACGACCGCCACGATACCGTGCCGCCGTGGCTCGGCAGCGCCCTGGACGGCGGAGGAGACGCGCCGAGGCCCGTCTGTGGACGGGCCCCGTGGCGCATCTGATCGGAGGCGCGCTCGACGTGCTCGGCGCGCTCGGCCGCTACGGCCTCTCGCGGGTGCGCCGCTAGGCGCTCGCGTGCCGGCTGCGGGCGGCGTCGAACTGCAGGTGCGCCCCGCGCGGCAGCACGAGCACCGCGCTGCGCGCGATTTCGACGAGGTGTTCCGCGGATGAGCTGAGCGAGACGCGGCCGTCGGCCGCGTCGGCGCGCGAGTCGAGCACCAGCAGGTCGGTGTCCTCGCCTGCGACCGGCACGACCTCGGCGCCGAGCGCGCCCGCGAGCGCCTCGGCGCTCTCGCGGGCACCGCCGTCGCCGTCGCCGACGGCCACGACGCGGGCGATCTGCGGGCTCTTCTCCGCGAAGTCGACGGGCGCGATCGCGACGGCGGTGCGGCCGCCCTCGAGCAGGCGCTGCGCCGAGTTGCCGATCGAGACGTGGCCCCTGGCGGTGTGCGAGTCCGAGCAGAACACGATCACGTCGGCCTGCTCGCGCTCGGCGAGCGCGGCGAGGCCCTCGGGCGTGGAGCGGTCGGTGACGACGTGGGTGGCGGCGCCGGCGTCGCCGAGCAGCTGCAGGCCGCGGCCGAGGATCCCCTGCGTGTCGCCGACCGAGTCCTCTGTGTGGCGGACATAAGCGAGCGAGACCTGGGCGCCGGCGTCGGCGAAGACGCGGCCGAGGGCGACCGCGTCGTCCTCGTTGGCGGTCCCGTCGTAGGAGATGATGATCTTCGCGGCCATGGGCTCCCTTTCTCGAAGCTGAAGGTTGTCTCGTCGTTTCTCTTCGGCTGATCTTGGCACCCACCTGCCATCAGTCCTAATGATCTTTTTTATTATTAATATAAGATGAACTAATGTTGAACGTCGGCCGCTTGAGGGTCCTTCGCGAGGTGGCGCACCGCGGCTCCATCTCCGCGGCTGCCACGGCGCTCGACTACACGCAGTCGGCCGTCTCCCAGCAGATCGCCGCGCTGGAGGGCGAGACAGGGCTGACGCTGCTCGAGCGCCACCCGCGCGGGGTCACGCTCACGGCGGCCGGGCAGACGCTCGTCGGCCACGCCGAGGGCATCCTCGCCCAGCTCGGCGCCGCCGAGGAGGCGCTCGAGGCGATCTCGGGCCTGCGCGGCGGGCGGCTGCGGATGGCGTCCTTCCCCAGCGCCGGCGCCACGCTGATGCCGCGCGCGATCGCCGCGTTCCGCGCCGCCTACCCCGCCGTCGAGCTGAGCCTCGCCGAGGGCGAGCCCGAGGAGATCGCCCCCCGCCTGCGCAGCGGCGAGCTCGACCTCGCGTTGCTGTTTGAGTTCGGCGATGAGAACCCGCTCGGCGAGCGCACCACGCGCGTCGAGCTGCTCGAGGACGAGATGTTCCTGGCGCTGCCGCGCGAGCACCGCCTCGCGAGCCGCGCGCAGCTGCGGCTCGCAGATCTCGACCGCGAGGCGTGGGTGCAGACCTCCGAGCCGAGCCCGTGCGCGCGCCACGTCGTGCGCTGCTGCCACGCCGCGGGCTTCGAGCCGAACGTCGCGTTCGAGAGCGACGACTACCAGACGGTCCAGGGGCTCGTGGCGGCCGGCGTCGGCGTGGCGCTGATCCCCAGGCTGGCGCTCTCGCCGCCGCGCGAGGACATCGCGATCCGCTCGCTGCGGGACGGCCCGTCGCGGACGGTGATCGCCGCCACTCCCCCCTCCGCGCGCCTGGTCCCCGCCAGCGGCGCGATGCTCGGCATCCTCGAAGAGCTCGCTCTCGCCGCTTAAAAGCTCCGGGGCGCCCCGCATCCTGCGGAGCGCCCCGGTTTCACTTCAACCAATCGAGAGGGTCAGGCTTTCTTGAGAGCCTTCTCGACTTCTTTGGCGAACAGTTCGTCGCCTGCGGTGGTCGGGTGGATGTCGCCCGGGAGGAAGGTCCCGCCTTCTTCTTTTTCGAGTTTTTCTTCCTGGGCGGCGATGATCGCGGCCATTTCTTCTTCGGTCACCGCTTTTTTGGTCGCTTTTTCGTATTCGACTTTGCGGTCGAACGGGTTGCACTCTTCGGTGTAGTGGCAGATCGCGTTCCGCTCGAGGATCAGCTTTTCTTTCGGCGTCTGCGATTTTTTACCCTGGGGGTTGGTCTTCTTGAACGGGTTGCCGTATGCCACCGCGGGGCCGTAGCTGCCGGCGGTGATCGTGGCTTCCATCGCTTCGTTCAGCGCTTTCTGCAGCGGGTCGCTGGGCAGCAGCAGCGCCTGCGGGTTGTAGAACCCGAGGATGCCGATGGGGCCCGCGTAACCGGCTTCACGCAGCACGTGGATCGTCAGACCGATGTTGTTGACGATCGTCGGGAACAGCACGTTTTTCGCTTCTTCCTGGACGCATTCGAGGAAGTTTTTGAATCCGTGAGCCGACTGGTATTCCGAGCTCGAGCATTCGCCGAGCTTGTGAAGCTCGTCGTTGGAGCCGATCTGCAGCGTGATGTCCTTGATTTCAGGACCGGTTTTTTCGTTCGCTTCTTTGATCAGGCCGACAGCCGCTTCGAGCTGGGAGACCGAGCCGAATTCGACGTGGCGCGGGAGCCCGCTGGAGTTGTGCCAGCCACACGGTGCTTCACCACCGGTGAAATGGGTGGTTTCTTTCGCGGCTTCCAGGCCTTCGGCGATCGGGCCGTTGCCGATCAGGCCTTTGCTCGTCTCACCCGGGCAGGCCAGGTTGAAGAGCAGGAGTTTGTTGTTGACCTTGGCTTCCTTTTTGGCCAGCTTGGCCTGGACCAGGTTCGGGTACCCGCCTTCGAACGCGCTGGGCGGCTCGGACGGGAAGTTTTCGGCGAATTTCTGCGCCGTGTAGCCGTAGGAGACCGAGTCGCCCAGGTTGATGTACGCCGTGGGGTTCGTCGGTTCCGTTTTTTTCGCGCTCGCCACGGACGCGAACAGCGCCGAGGCCAGCAGGGCGACCGCCATCAGGCAGCCGAGCAGTCGAAACGACCGCATCCAGCCATTCTTGGCTGACATTCTCACCCTCCTCTATGGATCTGCGGACCATGCCCGCAGATACCCTCCGCCTCGGCACGACCCCTCATTTCGGTCCATCCCTTGGACCCTCCGCGGCACGCCAGAGCGCCTACGCCGCGAACGGCCAAGATAGACCGGGCCAAACTTGGTGTCAAGCCGGAACCCGCTGCAAAGCGGCGCCGGCAGTGGCGTCCGGTGCCGCTGCGATGCTCGTCAGCCGCCCACGGAAAGGGGACCGAGCATGACGGTGCTGCTGGCGATAATCGGAGTCCTGATCGGCGCGGTCGCCGCGGCGCTCGTGTTGCGCCGCGACAGCGCACGGCTGCGCGAGGAGCTCAGGGCGCTGTCGGTCGACGTGATGGAGCAGACCAGCGTCTCGCTCCAGCGCAGCGTGCAGGAGTCCCGCGGCGCCGAGCAGGAGCGCGCGGCCGGCGAGATGGCCCAGCGCACCGAGCAGATCAAAGGTCTTGTGGCCCCCGTCCAGGACCAGCTGGGCCGCATGCAGGGGGAGATCGCGCGCCTGGAGCGCGAGCGCCGCCAGCAGCAGGGTGAGCTGGCGCAGATGGTCCGCACGCTCGGCGAGGGCGTCGGCACGCTGCAGCGCGAGACCGGCAACCTCGTGTCCGCGCTGAAGCGGCCCTCCACGCGCGGCTCCTGGGGCGAGATCCAGCTGCGCAACGTTGTCGAGATGGCCGGCATGGTCTCGCACTGCGACTTCGTCGAGCAGTCCACGGTCCAGACCGGCGAGGGGATGCTGCGGCCCGACATGCTCGTCAAGCTGCCGGGCGGCAAGCTGATCGTGGTCGACTCGAAGGTGCCGCTCGACGCCTACCTGGCGTCGCTCGAGTGCGAGCAGGACGGCGAGCGCGAAGCCGAGATCGCCCGCCATGCGCGCCAGACACGCGACCACATCTCCAAGCTCGCCTCCAAGGGCTACCAGCGCCAGTTCGACTCGACGCCTGAGTTCGTCGTCATGTTCGTGCCCTCCGACGGCATCTACCACGCCGCCCTGGCGCACGACCCGGGTCTGATCGAGTACGGCGTCGCCCAGCAGGTGCTGCTCGCGACGCCCACCACGCTGATCGGCCTGCTGCGCGCGGTCCACTACGGCTGGCGCCAGGAGCAGATCGCCGAGTCCGCACGCGAGATCGCCGCCTCCGCGCGCGAGCTTCACACGCGCCTGGCGCGCTTCGTGACCCCGTTCGCGAAGGCCGGCCGCCAGCTCGGCTCGGCGGTCGCCGCCTACAACGAAGCGGTCGGCTCCTTCGACAGCCGCGTGATGCCCCAGGTGCGAAAGATCGAGCAGGCCGGCGCCTCCTCCGAGCGCGAGCTCGGGCCGCCCGAGGCGCTCGAGGTCACGGCGCGGTCGATCGCCTCGCAGGGCGAGCTGGAGGATCGCCTGCAGGACGAGCTCTTCGAGGGCGCGCCCGAAGGCGAGCCGCAGGCGCGGCGGCTCGGTCCGCGACGGATCGCCTCCGGCGGCTGAGTTCGACCACCCCCAGCGCGAGCGCGACCGGCACCGTCGCGGGCAGCTCGCTGACGGCGAAGAAGAGCAGGTCGAACGCGAGCGCGATCCCGGTGGTGAGCACCGCCGCCGGCAGCTGCGAGCGGCCCTCGGCGGCGAGCATGCCGCCGAGCACTGCCGCCACGAACAGGTCGCCGTAGCCCATCAGCGCCGAGCCGAACGTCGCGCTCTGAAGCCGCGGCAGCCCAGCCGCCGGGCGCGCGGCGTTGAGCGCGTCGTTGGGCGCCTGCAGCAGATCCGAGACGACGAGCGCGGTGTCGGCGAGCGCCATCGCGACGATCCCGGCCGCCAGCCAGCGCGGCGGCGTGATCGCGCCGAGCAGCGAGCCGAGCGCCACGCAGCTGAGCCCGGAGAGCAGTGTCGCTGCGGCGTTGCCGGCGAAGCCGCCGCGATCGGCCCAGGCGAGCGCGAACAGGGCGCCGGCCCACAGAGCGCGCCGCGGCCGCGCTCCGCGGCACAGCGCGCCGAGAGCAAGCGCCGCGAGCGGTGGCACGGCGACTAGCGCGAGGTAGGTCAGCCCCTGCGCGCTGGCGGTTTCAGCAGCGCGCGCGATCGCCACGAAGGCGACGATCGAGACCGGCAGCACGGCCGCCCAGCCGCCGGCGCGCAGGCGCCGCAGCGGCTCCCAGCCGACGCGCACGGGCAGCGCCACCAGAACGCCCTGGAAGATGGACAGGCACGCGATCGACAGCCAGAACGGCATCCCTCGATCGAAGATAGAGCGGTCGGGGCGCCGGCGCGTAGCATTCCCTCACATGAACGCGTCCGGGACCGCGGCCAGGCCGGCCTCCCACGCCCAGCCGCCACCGATCCTCCACCTCTCCCAGATCGTGGGGGCGCCGCTGCGCGATGCCGACAACGAGCGGCTCGGCAAGGTCGCCGACGTGATCGTGAGGCTCGGCGGCGCGGGGTACCCGCCGATCACCGGGCTCTTGGTGCAGGTCGCGGGCAAACGCTCGTACCTCGGCGTCGATCGCGTCTCGCACATCGGCCCCGACGGCGTCGTGCTGCGCAAGGCGAAGCTCGACCTGCGGCCGTTCGAGCGCCGCCCGGAGGAGGTGCTGCTGCGCCGTGACCTGCTCGACCGCCAGCTGATCAACGTGCAGGGCGCGCGCCTCGTGCGCGCGAACGAGATCGAGCTGGCCCTGGTGGCGGGCTCCTGGCGCGTGGTCGGCGTGGACACGGGCCCGCGGGGCGGTCTGCGGCGGCTGCTGCCCAAGCCGCTCGGCGCGCACATCGGCACCGGCGAGTTCCTCGACTGGGCCGGCGTCGAGCCGTTCGTCGGCCATGTCCCGACCGTGCGCCTGCGCGTGCCGCACCCGAAGCTCGCGAAGCTGCATCCCGCCCAGATCGCCGACCTCGTGGAGGCCGCCTCGCGCCAGGAGGGCGAGGAGATCATCCAGGCGGTCGGCGACGACGACCGCGAGCTCGAGGCGGACGTCTTCGAGGAGCTCGACGACCACCACCAGCGCGAGTTCCTGGAGGACCGGCCCGACGAGCAGGTCGCCGAGATCCTCGCGCGCATGGCTGCCGACGACGCCGCCGACGTGCTCGGCGAGTTCGAGGACGAGCGCCGCGAGAGCGTGATCGCGCTGCTGCCGGTCAGCCAGCGCGTGAAGGTGCGGGCGCTGCTCGGCTACGACCCGGCCGAGGCCGGCGGGCTGATGAGCCCGGACTTCGTGCTGCTGTCGGGTTCGAGCACCGCCGAGCAGGCGCTGCGGGCGGTCCGCCACAGCGGCGTCGCGCCGGAGCTGCTGACGAGCGTGTTCGTCAGCGGGCCGGACGGCGGCCTCGAGGGCAGCGTGCCGGTGACCGCGCTGCTGCGCGCCGATCCCGAGCGGCGGCTGGACGCCGAGCTCAAGCACGACGTCCCCTGCCTCTCGCCCGACGCGCCGTTCGAGGAGGTCGCGCGGCTGATGGCCGACTACAACCTGATCTCGATCCCCGTCGTCGACGAGGGCAGGCGCATGCTGGGCGTGGTGACCGTCGACGACGTGCTCGAGGCGATGCTGCCGCGCGGCTGGCGCCGGCGCTTCGGTCTGCTCGGCGAGGACTGAGCCCGCATTTTCACGACCAGCGTTGGGGCCTGCGCACCCAGCGAATAGACTCATCGCGATGAGCTCTCCAGGCGGACAGTTCGATGGCGGTCCGAGTACCGCCCGTCATGCGTCGTGTCAGGTCGGCCGCAAGTGGCCGACCACGTCTGCCTGCCCGGCTTAGCCCTCGTCGCACACAGATGTTCGCCTTCCTGGGCCTGCTCGGTCCGGGACTGATCGCGGCCAACGCGGGCAACGACGCCGGCGGCATCGCCACGTACTCCTCGGTCGGCGCCAAATACGGCTACGACCTGCTGTGGACGATCGTCCTGATCGCGATCTCGCTGGCGATCGTGCAGCTGCTCGCCGCGCGCATGGGCGTCGTCACCGGCAAGGGCCTGGCCGAGCTGATCCGCGAGGAGTACGGCATCCGCTGGTCGGTGCTGGCGACGACCGCCGTGCTGGTCGCCAACCTCGGTATCTGCATCTCGGACTTCGTGGGCGCCGGCGCGGCCCTGGGGCTCGCCCACATCCCCGCGCAGGTGACGGTTCCGATCATCGCCGTGGGCATCTGGCTGGTCATCGTCCGCGGCTCCTACCGCAGCGCCGAGCGGATCTTCATCTGGTTCACGATCCCGTTCTTCGCCTACCCGGTGGCCGCGATCCTGGCCCACCCCGATTGGGCCGAAGTCGGCAAGGCGATCGTCAAACCGACGCTGCACAGCTCCTCGACCTACGTGGTGCTGCTGATCGCGACGATCGGCACCACGATCACGCCCTACATGCAGCTCTACCTGCAGTCGGCCGTCGTCGAGCGCGGCGTGCGCCAGGACGAGCTCCGCCACGAGGAAACCGAGGCCGTCTCGGGCTCGATCTTCGCGTGCCTGATCTCGGCCTTCATCGTGATCGCGACCGGCGCGACGCTCTACAAGCACGGCGTACACGAAATCGACTCGGCGGCGCAGGCGGCGCGCGCGCTCAGCCCCTTCGCCGGCCAGTTCGCCGAGGCGCTGTTCGGCATCGGCCTGCTCGGCGCGAGCCTGCTGGCCTGCGCGATCCTGCCGATCGCCACCTCCTACGTGGTCTCGGAGTCGCTCGGCTACGAGAAGGGCATCGGCCGGCGCCGCGAGGAGGCGCCCGTGTTCGTCGGCGTGATCACCGCGATGATCGCGATCAGCGCGCTCGTCGCCGTGGTCCCCGGCGTGCCGGTGATCACGCTGCTGATCGGGGTGCAGGTCGTCAACGGGCTGCTGCTGCCGATCAACCTGTTCTTCATCTGGCGCCTGTCGCGCTCGCGGCGGCTGATGGGCGAGCGGCGCAGCCGTGGTTTGCTCGACGCCGTCACAGGGGTGACCGTCGCGCTGCTCTCCTGCCTGTCGATCGTGCTCGTCGGCGTGACGGTCGCCGGCGGCTGACCGCGCTCAGGCCGTGGTGGCGGCCTTGCTTACCGCACGCGGCGCGGGCGCTAGCAGCAGCGAGGCGCCGATCGCGCCGCCGAGGTCGCCGAGCGATGCGACCTCGACCCTGGGCGGGCGGGTGTCGGCGAAGATGTGCGGCAGCATCGCCGCGAAGATCCGCTCGGCCATCGGCTGGCCCATGCGGACGCCCAGCCCGCCGCCGATGATCACGGCCTCGACGTCGAGCAGGTTGCACGCCGAGGCCGCGCCGGCTGCGAGCGCCTGCACCGCTCGCTCGATCATCTGCTCGGCGAGCGCGTCTTCTTTCTCGAGCGCTCGCGACCACACGCCGCTCGTCAGCCGGTCGCGTTCGTGGTGCTTCATGACCTTGAAGAGGTCGGTCTTCTCCCCCTTCTCGACGAGCTCCTTGACGCGTTTTTCCATCGCCGCCCGCCCCGCGTAGGCCTCGACGCAGCCGCGCCGGCCGCAGGTGCACCGCGCACCATCGAGCTTGATCACCATGTGCCCGATCTCGCCGGCGCCGCCGCGGCCCCGCCACGGACGGCCTTCGAGCACCGCGCAGCCGCCGACGCCGGTCCCCCAGAAGAGCCCGAGGAACGAGTCGAAGGGGCGCCCGGCACCGAGCTCGGACTCGGCGAGGGTGGCGACCTGCACGTCGTTGCCGAGCTCCACCTTCGGCCCGAGCAGTTCGGTGAGCCGTTCGGCGAGAGGGAACGTGCCTTCCCATCCAGGCAGGTTGCGCGCGCTCGTGACGGTGCCGTGCTCGACGACGCCCGGGGAGCCGACGCCGATCCCGCTCAGGGCACCGGGCTCGATCCCGGCCGCCGTGGCCGCCTCGCTGAGCGCTCCGGCGATCACCTGCGCGACGTCCTCCGGCCCGCCGGCCGTCGGCGTCGGGTGGCGCGAGGAGCCGAGCACCTCGCGGCTCTCGTTGACGACGACGGCCTGGATCTTGGTGCCGCCCAGGTCGATGCCGCCGTAGCTCGCCACGCGGCCATCTTCGCAGCAGCGCCCGACGCGGCGCGCCGGGCTACTTCTGCTTGGGGTCGGCGATCGCCGAGGAGCTCGGCTTGTGCACGATCCTCGGCGCCGGGATCGCGCCGATGCGCGTCACGAGCTGCGACCACTGCAGCGGGCTGAGCACGCTCGTCGTCACGACGGGCGCCGGCGCGGCCTTGCCCTTCCCGGCGGAGTGCGCGACCGAGCCGGGCGTGGGCGCGCTCAGCAGCTGCGCGGCGGGCTTCTGGAAGACCAGCTCGACGCGATTCCAGTGCGAGGACACCGCCTTCGTCTCAGGCGAGGCCGGGTAGTGCATGAGGCTGAGGATTTCGTGCGGCACGAATTCGGGCGGCAGCGTCAGCAGCGCACGGATCGTCAGGTCGGTGATCGTGCCGGGGCCCTGGTGGTGGGTGAGCGGCACGCCGTTGATCGCCGTGATGTCGACGGCGTCGCCGCGGTAGTGGGGCGAGGTGGCGCCGGAGCCGGTGTACTGGCTCTGGCCGCAGCGCAGCGCGCCGACGGTGGGCTTCAGGCCGCTGCGGGAGAGGAAGGCGAGGACCGCGAGCACGCGGCGGTCGATCGCGCCCGAGGCCACATCCTGGCGGGCGCAGCCGGTGATCGTGATGCCGGGGTCCGAGAGCACGGTGCGCTCGAGGTCCGCGCGCGAGAGCAGGAAGGCGTCGCTCGCTGTCGCGCCGAGCAGCGCGTTGGTGGCGCGGGCGCCCTGCGGGTGCAGCGCCTTCTGCAGCTGCGCCCAGTTGGCCAGCACCGGCCCCGGGTCGATGTAGGCGCTGTCGCCGGCAGGTTTGATCGCGAAGCGCATGTGGCCGGCGTGACCGCCGTGGGACGTCCAGACCTTGCCGAGCACGGTACCGCTCGGGACGACCGAGCCCTTGCGCAGCGGCAGGCGCTGGGCGGCCTTGGCGCGCGCCGCGCGCCGCGCGCTCGCCACCGTCGCCGCGGCTTTCGCGTCGGGGCTGCGGGGCCGCAGCGACAGCCGCACGTGGTTCATCCCGGCGGGAGCTTCTTCGGCGCTGGCCAGTTCGACGCGGCCGCCGCCGGAGCCGTGGTTCTGCGGCGCGGGCGTCTTGACCTGCAGCGTGACCGGCGTCTGGCTGCCGGCGGTCGCCGCTTTCGACGGCGCCGGGTCGCGAGTGCTGGCGGTCTTCACGACCGGCGAGGCGCCGCCCGACTTGCTCGGCTTCGGCCGCGTGTAGCTGGGCGCGACGCTGCCGAGCCCGGCGTAGGTGAAGACGTCGCCGTAGACGTCGCGCAGGACGATGAAGGTGCCGAGGCGGCGGTTGTGGCCGATCTGAAGGACGCGGCCGTCCTGGACGGCGACGGCGTCGGCGTTCGGCGCGCTCGTCAGGTCGACGATCTGGAGCTTCGGCGCGGGCTTGGCCCTGGCAGCGGCAGCGGCGGCAGCGGCGGGTGACACCGCCGAGGAGGACCCGGGCGTCTGCTGCTGGGTCTGCGGCTTGGCGGCAGCGGCGTTCGCCGTCGCGCTCGACGCCTCTTCGGCGTGTGCGGCGCTCCATTCGAGCGAGCCGCCGCCGACCGGCGGGCGGCCGTCGACGAGGCCCGTCAGCGTCGCGATCACTGGCTTCGGGTAGGTCGAGATCAGCTTCGCGCGGAGCATCACCGAGTCGACGTATTCTTCGGAGTGGTTGTAGGCGAGGATCGCGCGGCGCAGGTCGGTCGCGGCGCCGGCGGCGCGCAGGTAGCGCGCGGCGGCGAAGACGGCGTCGACCGGGTTGTAGGGATCCGCGTAGCCGGCTTCCAGCGCGTCGACGCCGTAGGTGCTCCAGGTTTCGGGCATGAACTGCATCCAGCCCACCGCGCCGGCGCTCGAAACCGACTGGTCGGCGCCGTAGTCGGTCTCGATTTCGTTGATCCCCGCGAGGATCTGCCACGGCACGCCGTACTGCACCGCGGCGGCCTTGTAGATCGGAAGCATGAACAGCGGCACGCGGTAGAACG
>Ga0134126_10002433_pt1 | contig 23470 bp, 15 predicted proteins | sample KB31752_FD_96881 | JGI IMG/M metagenome (GOLD analysis project Ga0134126, IMG submission 96881) | Terrestrial soil microbial communities with excess Nitrogen fertilizer from Kellogg Biological Station, Michigan, USA - KB3-175-2 | ecosystem: Environmental > Terrestrial > Soil > Unclassified ... | reverse complement strand
GTGTTCCGGTCCCTGGCCTTCGTAGCCGTGCGGCAACAGCATGACGACGCCGCTATCGCGTTGCCATTTCGATTCGCTGGAGGCGATGAACTGATCGATGATTAGCTGGGCGCCGTTGGCGAAGTCGCCGAACTGCGCCTCCCACATCACCAACGTCTGCGGCGCATCCAGCGCGTAGCCGAACTCGAAGCCGAGTACGGCCGCCTCCGACAGCAGACTATCGTAGGCATGGTACGGCGCCTGATGGGGAGCGAGATCGTTCAGCGGTAAATACGGTTCGCCGGTTCGCGCGTCGTACACCACCGAATGACGCTGGCTGAAGGTGCCGCGCCGGCTGTCCTGCCCGCTCAGACGCACCGGCACGCCCTCCACAAGCAGCGAGCCGAACGACAGCAGTTCGGCCAACGGCCAAGGGATCGGCTTGCGCTCGTGAATGTCCTGCAAATACGCCTTGAAGATGCGCGCCACCGTCGGATGGACCGCGAAATTGTCCGGGAAGCGCGTCAATCCTTCGGCGATCTGGCGCAGCGTCTCCTCCGCTACGCCGGTTTCAACCGGAGCATGCGAATAGCGCGAGGTCATGCCTTTCCACTGGCCCTCGAAGCCGTGCATGGTCGGATACTGCGAGGGGCCGGTACGCACTTCCTCAACGGCGGCTTGCAGCTTGCCCTCGAACTTCTCGGTGATGGCTTCCGTCTCCGCGACGGTCATGTCGCCCATCATGATGAGCTGTTCCATGTAAATCGAGGTCAGCGACGGCCGACCGCGGATTTTGCTGTACATGATCGGCTGCGTGAACGACGGATCATCGCCTTCGTTGTGGCCGTGTCGGCGGTAACAAAACATGTCGATGACGACATCGCGGCGGAACGTCTGGCGGAACTCCAGGGCCAGTTCCGCCACGAACACCGAGGCTTCCGGGTCTTCACCGTTGACGTGGAAGATCGGTGCCTGAATCATCTTGGCGATGTCGGTGCAATACGTCGTCGAACGCGCATCGCCGGGTCCAGTCGTGAAACCGATTTGGTTGTTGACGATGACGTGGATGGTGCCGCCTGTGGTGTAGCCGGCCAGCTGCGATAGGTTCAGTGTCTCGGCCACCAACCCCTGTCCCGCGAAGGCGGCGTCGCCGTGAACGAGCAGCGGAATACCCCAGACGCGATCGGGGTCGCAGAACAGCGTTTGTTTGGCGCGTGTCCGGCCCTCGACGACGGGATTGACCGCTTCAAGATGACTGGGATTGGGCGCGAGCGACAAGTGTACTTTCTTGCCCTGTGAGTTGACGCGGTCGCTGGAGAAGCCGAGATGATACTTCACGTCGCCATCGCCGTCCGTCGTATCCGGCAGATACTTATCCTCGAACTGAGCGAAAATTTCCTCGTAGGGTTTGCGCAGGATGTTGGCCAGCACGTTGAGCCGGCCGCGATGGGTCATGCCAAGGATGATCTCGCGGATATGCGTTTCCGGCGCTTTTTCGACGATCGCTTCCAAAATCGGAATCAGCGTTTCCGCTCCTTCGAGTGAGAAGCGTTTCTGGCCGGTGTAGCGAGTATGCAAAAAACGCTCGAATAGCTCGGCGTAGTGCAGGCTCTTGAGGATGCGCACTTTCTTGGCTTGATCGAAGCGCGGCCGATTGCGTCGAGCTTCCATGCGATCCTGGAGCCAGCGGCGAATGCGCGTGTCCTGAATGTGCATGTATTCGACGCCAATAGTGCGGCAGTAGGTTTCCTTGAGGGCGTCGAGCAGCTGGCGAAGCGTGCCGCGCTGGAGACCGAGAAAATGGCTGGTATCGAAAGTACGATCGAGGTCGGCCTCGCTGAAGCCGAACTCGGACAACTCCAGCAGCGGATGGCTGGTGCGCGGTTCGCTCAGCGGGTCGAGATGGGCGAGGAAATGCCCGAGATCGCGATAGGCATAAATAAGACGAACGATGCCGATTTGCGCCGAGCCGTCAGGAGCGGCAGCCGTCCGAGGGGCGGCGGGCTGGGCGGCGCCCAACTCGAAGCCCTCGAAGAAGAAACGCCAGCTTTCGTCCACCGAGGCGGGATCTTGCCGCCAGCGCTGATATGCTGCCTCGATCGCATCCAGGTTGAGACGGTTGGCAACCGTACCATGACTCATAATTTTACGTTTCCGGAAAAACCTCAGACCAGCGGGACGCCGGTCCCACCGGATCTCAATTCCTACTACCATTTAACGCGGCTTGGGGGTAGAGGACAAGCGGCGGTTTGCCTCCGGCGCGAAGATGACGAGACGGCAAGGTAATAAGGTGACAAGGTGAGAGGATGTAGCGAAGAGACCGAAGATTCCATCGCTCGCTCAATCGAGTCCAATCCAGCCATCCTCTTCATTCGTCACCTTGTCCCCCATCCCTTGCCGCCTTGTCACCTTGTCATCTGTTCCCCCGTCGCGGTATCCCGGATATAGTTAGGAGAGAGGCCGAACCGGACACTTTTGCCGGAGCCAACTCACAGCTATGAATTACCCATCGCCGATACTTCGGAATGCCGACGGCTCGACGACCGCCTTTCCCGCCGCTGGTCCGCGCTCAACACGCCGGCCGCCGCGCTGCCGGGTGGCCATGTCCATCGCGGGCGGCTCGGCCTTCCGCGGCGCGATCGAGTCGCTGCTGCATCATCGCCTTTTATTCGTCGCCGTGTTGACGCTGATTCCCTCGCTCATTTTCCTGATTCGCAATCGCATCGATACCAACATACCGCGTCCATTGTCCGGCTTCGGCTTGCTCTTTCACGGCAGCGTCGCCCTCGTCACGGCCGGATTGGCCTGGCTGCTGTGGCGGCGGAAGCAGTTGTCGCTGCGCGTCCTGCGCGCCATCGAATTGGCCCTCTTCGGCTCGCTGGCCGTTTTCTTCGCCTGGCTGCAATACAAGGACTTTCTGCACGGTCCCCTTCAGGAAGCGTCCCGCTGCGCCCAGGCTCCTCTCATTCTAAGCCAGGCGGTGGGGAAAAGTTCAAACCGCTGGTTTTTCCTCATCGTCCTTTACGGTGTTTTCATTCCGAACACCTGGAGGCGCTGTCTGTTGGTGAGTCTCGGTTGGGCGTTGACGCCGTTGATTCTGACGCCGCTGGCCGCCTCTCGCCACGCTCCCCTGCAAGCGGAATTGTTCTTCTCGCTGCTCGACATGGCGACTTTTTTGGCCGTGGCCATCGCCATCGCGGTATTCGGTTCGTATCGCATCCAGATCCTGGAGGAACAGGCTTTCGAGGCGCAGCAACTGGGGCAGTATCGTCTCAAAAAGCGTCTGGGCGCCGGCGGTATGGGCGAGGTGTACCTGGCCGAGCATCTGCTGTTGCGCCGTCCTTGCGCCGTCAAGTTGATCCGTCCCGAACAAGCCGGCGAGCCGACCAATTTGCAGCGCTTCGAGCGTGAAGTGCAGGCGATGGCCACCCTGACACACGCGAACACGGTGGAGATTTACGATTACGGCCACGCCGACGATGGCACCTTTTATTACGTCATGGAATACCTGCCCGGCCAGAACCTGGAGAACCTCGTGGCCATTTATGGCCCTCTGCCGCCGGGACGAGCGATCCACCTACTGCGTCAGGTCTGCCGCGCCTTGCGGGAAGCGCATGGCGTCGGCCTGCTCCATCGCGACATCAAGCCGAGCAACATTATCGCTTGCGAGCGCGGCGCTGTCTTCGACGTGGTCAAACTGCTCGATTTCGGTCTGGTTCAGGAATCGCGTTTCGGCAAGGAAGACGATCGCCTCACGCAGCTGGGCACCATCATCGGTTCGCCGCCGTACATGTCGCCGGAACAGGCTGCCGGCAAAAGCGGTCTCGATCCGCGCAGCGACATCTACAGTTTGGGTGCCGTCGCTTACTATCTGCTGACCGGGCAACCGCCGTTCATCCGCGAGACGGCCATGATGATGCTCATGGCCCACGCTTATGAGCCGGTCATTCCGTTGACCAAGGTTCGCCCGGAGGTGCCGCTGGATTTGCAAGCGGTCGTGTTGCGTTGCCTAGAGAAAGATCCCGCTCACCGCTTCCCGGACGCGCACAGTTTGGAACTGGCTCTGGCCGCCTGCGAGTCGGCGGAGCAGTGGACCGAGGAACGAGCGGCCCTTTGGTGGCACGAACATCCCATCCTCACCGCCGGCGACCGGGAACCACGCCCGGACGTGCCGACGCAGATCACCGTATAACCGCTGCGCGGAAATCCGAAATCCGAAATCCGAAATCCGAAAGAAATCTCAAATCCAAATGCCAAAATCAAAACAGCGAGACGTTTTGAATTTGGAGATTCTGGTTTGAGATTTCTTTCGGATTTCGGATTTCGGATTTCGGATTTCCGCGCAGCGGTTAGTCTGGCGGCAACGGCGGATGCATGGTCCGTGTGCTGTTGACATCGGAATGGATGGGACTGCGCAGCGGCAAGCGGAGAACGAATGTGCTGCCCTGCCCGGCCTGGCTTCGCACGAGAATATCGCCGCCGTGTTCGCGGAGGATCTTGCGGCTGACGGCCAACCCCAACCCGGTGCCGCGCGCCCCCTTCGAGCTGACGAAGGGACGAAAAATATCGTTGAGTTTCTCCGGCGGAATGCCGTTACCGTTGTCGCGCACCTCGAAGTAAACTCCTTCGCCATCGCTCTCTTGTGCCGTCGCTACGATCACACGCGGCGATTCCACGTCCTCGACGGCGTCCAGGGCGTTGCCGATGATGTTGAGCAGCGCGCGATGAATGCCTTCGGGGTCCGCCGGGCATTGGGGCAATTGGTCATCCAGCCGCGCCGCCAGTTCGATACCGAGTTCCTTGGCGCGCGCGGCCATCAGTTCGATCACATCACGAGCCACGCTGTTGAGATCGGTATTCTCGATGTTTGGCTCGCGTTCCTTGGAGTAGCTGAGCATGTCCACGACGAGATCGTAAATCTTGGCTTGGTTCTTCTCGATGTTCTTCCAGCCCTGCTGTAACAGCGCCGGTTCCATGTCCTTGAGGCCCATTTTGAGGATTTCGCTACCGCTCTTGAGTCCTTGCAGAATGTTCTTGATGTGATGCGACATTCCGGCGATGGTCTGTCCGATCGCGGCCAAGCGCTCTGCTTGCACCATCGCCTGATGGTAGCGCGTTTCCTCGACGGCCAGCGCCGCCTGATGCGCCAGCGCGCCGGCCAGGAAGAGATGCTCGCCGCTGAACTTGTGCGCGGGTTGCCCCGCCGAGATGGAGCCGCCTAGCGGATCGCGTGAGATGGTCCGCGCATCGAGATACAGCACGCCGAGCGTTTCATGGCGTCCCTTCATCGGTACACAGATGATTTCGCTGATGCCATGACGAACGATGCTCTGCACCGCCTGAAAACGCTCATCGCGGGCCACATCGGAAACGAGGATGCCCTGCTTCTCGCGCAGCACATAATCCATGATCGTTCGGCTGACGGGGATTTTCTCCTGCCGATTGATGCCGTCACGCCAGCGCAGTGCTTTGGGCTGGAACTCGGCGCTGTCGGGTGTGGTCGATTCGGTTCCTGTCCCGCTCGCGGGAACATCGCGCAGCATGATGCAGCCGCGATCGGCGTCGAGAAAGCGAAAGATCAATTCGAGAATGCGTTCGAGCAGTTGATTGAGGTCGAGGATTTGGCTGACAGCCTGCGTCGCCTGATACATGAGATTGGCGAGGGCGTTCTTGAGCCACGGCCCTTCGACCTGTTCGGGATGGGCGAGGATTCGGCTGCCTTCGGTTTCGCCGATGGATTGAACGATGGCCGAGGGCAGTTGCAAATCCTGCCGCGTGATAAGGCTAATGTGATCGGCGAGATCGCCGCGTACCGGCGGTTCCCAAACGCCTTCGCGCACGCCGGCGGAATAGACGAGAAGCGTCTGGCCGATTTGCACCTGATCGCCCGGATGCAACAGCACATCGCGGATGGACTGATTGTTGACGAAGGTGCCGTTGGCGCTGCCGCGATCGACGACGCGATAGCCGTCGGTGGTGCGCACGAACTCGGCATGGCGGCGCGACACTTCGGTGTCTTGCAGCTTGATGCGATTGGAGCCATCGCGTCCAGCGCCGACATGCTGGCCGGTCAACTCGAATTGCTTGCCTTCATCCACACCCTTGATGACGATCAACCGAGGCAAAGCGTTCCTCCTTTCTACAATGGCTGCGGCCCGCGAAGACTCATCTTCGGTGGAATCAACCGTACTCCTCTGGCGGGCGCAATGTCAATCATAACAAGGACGGAGCTAGGGGACATGTCGGGTAGAGGGGCAATTTTCCTTGACCACTACGTTGCGGAGAGGATACAAGGAGAAACGGTGATCGGCTGGACAACGAAGAGAGGTCTATGCCCGTGATTGAAGTGCGTGACCTGGTGAAAAATCATAATTGCCTACGTGTGCTAGATGGCGTATCGCTGACAGTGCGCCGCGGCGAGGTGGCGGTCATCATTGGACCCTCCGGCGGCGGCAAAAGCACCCTGTTGCGCTGCATCAACGGGCTGGAGACGTTTCAGCAGGGCGAAGTGCATGTGGACGACATGATGCTTCCGGCGGGCGCGGAGGAGGCGAACCGCGATGGTGTGCTGCCGCGACTGCGCCGGCGTGTCGGTATGGTGTTCCAGCAATTTCACCTGTTTCCTCATCTGCGCGTACTGGACAATGTGATGTCCGGCCCCCTGTGGGCGCTCGGTCAGCCGCGCGGGAAGGCGGAAGAGTCGGCTCGGCAATTGCTCGACCGCGTCGGCTTGGCCGACAAGATCGACGCTTGGCCGGAGCAACTATCCGGCGGTCAACAACAGCGTGTCGCCATCGCGCGGGCGCTGGCCATGAAGCCAGAAGCGATCCTTTTTGACGAACCGACCAGCGCTCTCGATCCGCGCATGGCCGGCGAGGTGCTGCGTGTCATTGCCGATCTCGCCGAATCGGGGCAGACGATGATCGTCGTGACACACGCCATGAGCTTCGCGCGTCGCGTGGCCCACACGGTCCACGTCATGCACGAAGGACGCATCGCCGAATCGGGGGTGCCGCAACAGATTTTCGAGCAGCCTCGCCTTGAGGTGACGCGATCTTTCTTGGCCCAGACGACAGCAGATTGATATAGAGGCGATAACTGGATGAAGTAGGTCCGGCTTGCCGAGCCGGACCTTGCCCGCAAAGGTGCCGCTCGGCAACCGGCACCTATTTCAGAGCATTCCATTGCCTAGGTGGGGAACCCCCGATGACCCTCGAAGCCGCGTTCCTGGAGGCCATTCGCGCAGCTCCGGACGATCTGACTTCTCGGCTCGTCTACGCCGATTGGCTTGAGGAGCAAGCCGACTCACGCGGTGAATTGATCCGTATCGAGGAAGAGATGCGGCAACTCCCCGTCTTCTCCGATCTTTACTGGCAATTGAAACTACGGCGGAATGAACTTCGTAGTCGAGCCGCGCCGGATTGGTTGCAAACAATGCGCTACGGCACCGATTGCCAACCGACATTCCGCCACGGCGTACCCAATGGCTGGAAAGAACGGTGGCGATTGATTCGGGAGTTTACGGATCGCTGGCATTGCCGACCGCTCGGTGACGTTGGCAGACGAACGGAGGAAATCCGCGCGGTCGAAGCCCGGCTCGGACGAACGCTGCCACCCTCCGTCCGCGAGTGGCTGGCATTTGCCCATGATGTTCGGACAAGTTCCGGTTATTTTGATGTTCTCCGCGATGTTTGCACGATGAAGGAACTTGAAGGCTGGTCGGCTGTTTCTCTTTTGCTTCAGTGTGAGGGCGACTATCACTGGGCGGTTCGCCATGCGGATTTCGATCTCCCCGACCCGCCGATCCACGCCTTCCACTGGGATTTCGAGAGCCGAGACGAAACATTCGTCCCCCATGAAAACAACCCTATTGCCGACACCGTCACCACCTTCGCGCTAGGCTATGTCATGGACTACACGAATGCGGAGGGCGGAGAGTTCAGCACGGTCGTCCATGAACCAACTCAACTCCTCCACGATTTGGAAATCGCCTTTCCGGTTCGCAGCCGCTTCGGCACGATGGAGATATTTGAAGCCGAGAACATCTTCATTCATTTGGGTTCTTCAAGCTGGACGCCGCACCAGCAACTCACGATCATGGTAGCCAAGCCGTTGCCTCCCGAGGCGATCCCCGCGTTCTTATGGGATTACACGCACAACGGCGATTCCTGCAGTGGCATGTTTCGTCCACGCCGTTAGCGGCCCATCAGATAAGCCTTCAAATCCATCCCAATTTTTTGGCAGCGGGTGCGCCATTCCAGCGAGGCCATGCCGTTGCCCGGACGCATGATGAGGGTGATGTGCAAAAGGGTACGCTGATTGGGATCGCGTCGTTCCATGCGCAGTTCGAGATCGGTCGTGGAGGCCAGCTGCAAGACCCCGGACTTGCGTTCGCCGCGTTCCAGCAGCGAGAAAAGGCCACTTTTCTTTTTAGGCTTCTCCGGTTCGCCCAGACGAACACGGATCATGCCCGGCACCGTCTCGACCACCTGGCTGCCCAGGTCGTGTAGAAAACCTTTTAGTTTGAGCATGGCCATCGCTTCGGGCATGTCCGCCTCGAACTCCTGCCGCAGCGCGTGACGATCGGCGGCGACCGGCAACGGCGTGATCGGCACACGCGAGGACGAATCGGCTTTGTCCGAGGCAGGCAACGGCGGCCGTAAGCTGAACAAGCCCGAACTACTTCGGCGCGGCGCGGACAAGCGTTTGCCCAGCGCCACCTCGTAGCGTTGCGCCAACTCGGTGGCATCGCGGGGACGCTGGTCGGGCTGTTTGGCCAGGCAAGCGCGGACGATCGCTTCCACCGGGGGCGGCACATGCGTAACGCCTCGCTCGGTGAAGGTCGGCGGCGCATCCAGCGCATGCGCATCCAGCAGCGCATCGGCCGTTGGATGCTCGAACGGCCGGCGGCCGGTCAGCATTTCATAGAGTACGACGCCGACGCTGTAGAGATCGCCGCGGGCATCGATGTCGCGGCCGCGCGCCTGCTCGGGGGCGATGTATTCCGGCGTGCCCGACGCGGCCGGCAGCGAAAAATCGCTTAAATCGTCGGCACCGATGTAAAAGAGCGACGACATCTTCGCCAAGCCGAAGTCCATCAGTTTGAGGGTTTCCTGCGGCGTGCAGGGGTGCAGGACCATCAAGTTGCCCGGCTTGATGTCGCGGTGGACGATGCCGGCTTTGTGGGCGGCGGCCAGCACCTCGCACAGCTGCATCAGCAGTCGGCCCGCTCGTTCGGGCATGAGGCGGCCTTCGCGGTGCAGCAACATGCTCAGATCGAGACCACGCAGATATTCCATGACCAGCACGGGACCGTCTGAATCGTTGGGGGCCGAATCGTAATAGCTGACGGCGTTGGCATGTTGGAAGCGCGAAAGAATGTGAATCTCGCGGCGAAGAAATTCGCGCGCCTTCGGCTGGCTGAGAAACTGTTCGCGCAGCACCTTGACGACGACTTCGCGGCCGATGTCGATCTGCCGCGCCAGCCAGATTTTGCACATACCGCCCTGGTCTAGCAGACGGGAAACTCGGTATTTACCGAGCAGCACTCGACCGAGCATGATGAAGCCTCGAAACCTCAGTCCGGTGGGGGCCTTCTGCAAGGGGCGGCCTGATAAACTCTAGTCTGCAAATGGCCGCTGTGCCAACCGCCCGTGTCTTTTCTCCCGCACAATCGCTATTTCCGCGCGATTGTTTTCGCCCGCATGCGATTGCACATCGGTTCGGACGTCGGCTTCTCTTCCCGACCGGAGGATTCCCTGCGAAACTGTATGCTCGGTGAACGGTTCTCCCGGCAAGCCAGAAGTGATAGGGCAATGGACTAAACGCATGGACCAGATTTTGACCGGCGATTGTTTGCGTCATCTCGGTGAATTGCCGGAAGCCAGCGTGGACCTGGCCTTCGCCGATCCGCCCTTCAACATCGGCTACGAATATGACGTGTACAACGATCGCCAGACGCGCGACGAGTATCTGGATTGGACCGCGCGCTGGTTGGCGGCGGTGCGGCGCGTCCTGAAACCGGATGGTTCCTTCTACGTCGCTATCGGCGATGAATACGTCGCCGAGTTGAAAGTTCGCCTTGATGCACTCGGTTTCGTCATGCGTAATTGGATCGTTTGGCACTACACGTTCGGCGTCAACTGCAAGCTCAAATTCAACCGCAGCCACGCCCATATTCTCTACTACGTGATGGACCCCAAGCGTTTCACCTTCAACGCGGCTGCCGTCCGTGTGCCCTCGGCACGGCAAACGACCTATGCCGACCGCCGAGCCAACCCGGTCGGCAAACTGCCGGATGACACCTGGGTGCTGCGTCCGCAAGAGGATGATCGCTGTTTTGCCGCTGACAGCGATACGTGGTACGTGGCCCGCGTTTGCGGCACGTTCAAGGAGCGCACCGGTCATCCCTGCCAGATGCCGGAGGCGGTGCTGGAACGCATTATCCGTGTGTCGAGCAATCCGGGCGATGTCGTACTCGATCCATTCGCGGGCAGCGGTACGACTTTGGCCGCGGCGAAGCGGTTGGGACGGCGTTACCTGGGCATCGAACTATCTGAGGACTACGCCGAGCGTGTACGGCAGCGGTTGGCGGAAATTGGCGGACAGCGAAAGGAAGCGTAGATTGCCAGCCCGCAGCGCCAGCAAGGGTTCATACAATCGTTGTCATGCTCCCTCTCGTTCTGAACCTGAAAGATCGCCTCGCGGTGGTGATCGGCGGCGGGCCGGTCGGCCGGCGGAAGGCCTCGACCGTCTTAGCGGCGGGCGGTCACGTTCGGTTGATCTGCCTGGAACCGCGTCCCGCCGAGATGAGCGATCCCCTTCTCGATTGGCGGACGGAAACCTACAGCGCCGATCATCTGGCCGACGCAGCGCTGGTGTTCGCCGCCGGCCCGGCTGAGTTGAATGCCCAAGTCGTGGCCGACGCGCGAGCGCGCAGCCTATGGGTGAACGCGGCGAGCGAACCGGCGCAGGGCGATTTCTTCCTACCGGCCACGGTTCGGCGCGGCGATTTTATGCTGGCCGTCAGCACGGGCGGCGCGGCGCCGATCCTCACCCAGACCGTGCGCGCTCAACTCGAAACGCAGTTCGACGAGATGTTCGGTGTCTGGGTCGCGTTGTTGGCTGAACTGCGGCCACGGGTGATGGAGCGCAGCGCCGATGCCGAGCAGCGGCGCAATGTGCTGACAAGACTATGTCAGTGGGAATGGCTGGAGCGCCTGCGCCGCGAGGACAGGAACACGGTACGGGGTGCAATGTGCGCGGAAATTGAAGCGATTATCGGCGAGCGAGGTGTATGAACGCCTCTCTTCTGTAGCTTAACCGTGTGGGGCAAGAATCTCTTTAGAGGCACTAACCTTTTGGCCAGCCCGCAGCGCCAGCAAGGGAGTGTGCCTTGCTGGCGCTGCGGGCTGGCAATTCATTGTGTTCGTGCCTCTAACTCTTTCTGCCGCTTGAAGTATCAACTTCCGTTTCGTGCAGAAACTGCGCTGCCTGCTCGGGCGGCACCGGATTGATGTAAAAACCCGTGCCCCACTCGAAGCCGGCCACGCGCGTCAAACGCGGAATAATCTCCATATGCCAGTGGTAATGGGGCAATAACTGCGTGTCAAACGGCGACGTGTGAATGATGTAATTGTAAGCCGGCTTGTCCAGGGCCGACTCAATCTTGAGGAGAATCGTTTTTAGCACCGTGCCGAGTTCATCGACCTCGTTCTTCTGGATGTTTTCGTAATGGCTATTGTGCATCTTGGGCAGAATCCACGTCTCGAACGGAAAGCGAGCCGCATAAGGACAGAAGCTAACGAAATTCGGCGTGTCCAATACGATACGTTTCTCGGTCTGCAATTCTTGATGGATCATGTCGCAGTAGATGCAACGGCCTCGGTAGTTGAAAAATTCCACGGAGCCGGACATCTCTTCCCATACATTGATGGGCACAATCGGCGTGACGATCAATTGCGAGTGCGAATGTTCCAAGGAAGCACCGGCGGCGGCACCGACGTTCTTGAATACCATGCCGTAGACCAGACGCGGATCCTTTTTCAGATCGACGAGTCGATCGCGGTAGACCCAGAGAATCTCACGGATGTTTTCCTCTGACAGATTGGCCATGCTCACTTCGTGGAAGGGACATTCGAGAATGACCTCATGAGCGCCAATGCCGTTCATCTTGTCGTAAATGCCCTCGCCGCGCTTGTTTAGCTCACCCTCGATTTGCAGGGCGGGAAACTTATTGGGCACGACGCGAACGCGCCAGCCTTTCTCGTTGGAGCGCGTGTTGCGATCGCGATAGGCGAGAATTTCGTGCGGCGTCTTGTCCTCGTTGCCCTCGCAGAAGGGACAGAAGGAACTGACGGGCATCGGATCATCCTTGGGGGCCACCGGACGCTTGGCGCGATCGGTGGCGATGATAACCCAGCGTCCGACAATCGGGTCCTTGCGCAGTTCCGGCATCGGCAAACCTCGAAGAGAATCGGCAAAACCTTGCAGCGTCAGATCCATACAACGCCCCAGAATTTTAACCACAGAGGCACAGAGGCACAGAGAAAACAAAACTCAAAAAGACAGACCGCCGAGTGGGAAGACGGCATATTTTTAAGAATAGTATTATGTGTTGTCTTCTCTGTGCCTCTGTGCCTCTGTGGTTAAAATTCTTACACATCCCACATAATTTGCTCGAAATCGCGCGAGGGGCGCGTCAACACAATCGCGCCCTCGCGGGGGGCGCGATCCTGCCCTTGACCATCGCGCAGCAGTTCGACGTAGAACTGCAAGTGCTGATCGACGCCGATACCCAAGGCGTCGAAGGGGATCGCAATCTCGGCGATCTGATCGATGCCTACCGCCAATTTGATGTCCGGCAGCGGCACACCATCGCGGAGCAATTCGGCCCGCTGATCCGGTCGGCCGGGGTTGGACACACGCACCTCGAAGCCGGCCGGCTCGATGAAACCGACCCGCCACACTTCAAAATCCGCCAGGACGCCGCGCGCCGGGCGATTGAAGTCGATGCGAATCAGCAACAGCGACAGATCGAAACCAAAGTATAGCTCTTCGAGCGGTCCTTGCGTCGCCATCGCCATCGTACCACGCTCGTTCTGGCAAATGTAATGGCCGGCGCTGACCCACTCGAAAAAGGTATAGCGACCATCGATTTTCACATCGAGCAAGGCGCGCGGCGTCGTGTAGTGAACGCGCTGCCCCTTGCGACTGATGGGCCGAGCCAACTCCGGCGGCGGCGTATCGCCGAGCAGAATATAAACATTCTGCAAGTGCTTGCGAAATAGGTAATCGAACAAGGCATCCTGAGCGCTGGAGTGATCGTCGCCGAACCACCAAAACCAATCGCTGCCCTCGGCGATGTAAAGCTCCTCCCACGCCCGCTCAAGAGGAGACAGGAGGCAGGAGTCAGGGGTCAGGAGACAGGAATCAGTTCGCTGCCCTCTGACTCCTGACTCCTGACTCCTGACTCCTGACTCCTGACTCCTGACGCGCAAATACTCGCGCGTCTGGTGCAGGGCGTCCCAGGCGGCGTTGTCCTCCTCGTGGCCGATCCAGATAGCGAAATTGTGGCTGATCCAGCTGCCAGCGAACAGACGCGGCAGCGTTTCTCGCGGCGGATAGCGTTCGAGATACTCGCCGATTTTCATCGGTTTAACGCCTGGCGTGCGCGTGCAGCGTTCGTAGAGGGCACGCAAGAAATCGACGCCGCCGCCGGGGTAATGCTCCCAGCAGTTTTCGCCGTCGAGGATGATGCTGACCAGGGCCGGCTCCTTTGTCGTCACCACCTGACTAATGCCATACAGACAACTCATGAAATTGTCGGCCGCCGCCTTGGGATCACTGCGTTGATAGTGAAAACCAATCAGATCGCTCAGGGCGTGATCGCGGAAGACAATGCCCAACTCGGCGTTGACCTCACGCACCTTGTAAGCCTGATACATGCGTTCGGGATTGCGTACATGGCCCTTGCCGTCGCGGCTGACCTGGCCGTGCGTCGAAGCGCTGAGGACTTCCTCATCGGTGGCGATCCAGCGTATGCCGTGTTCGGCCAAGAGCGGCAACATGGACTGACAAACCGATCCCTCGGCCGGCCACATGCCATGCGGCCGCTGGCCGAAGATGCGCTCGTGCTGCTCGATCGCCCGGCGAACGTGAACGGCGGCATCGTCGGGATAGCCGCCGGTGTAGCGCGGCAGCTTGACTTCCGGCATCGCCTCGCGTGCCAGCTTTTTATCGAATAGCAGCGGCAAAATCGGATGGAAATACGGCGTCGTGGTCAACTCCACCTGCCCGCTGTCGGCCAATTTTTTGTGCAATGGGATAATCTGCTTGAGGATTTCCTGATGCTTGGCCAGCAGGTTCTCGCGGTCCTCTTCGGTGAAGTTGCGGCCTTTGTCGCGCAGCCCGCGTAGGCAATCGTCGCGCTCAATGGCGAGCGGGTGGACCCAGGCGAGGTTGAACCACACTTGGAGATCGCGCAGGTCGCGCGTCTGAAAGCGGCGCAGCACGTCGCGGGCGCTGTTCCTCCCGGCAGCGCGGCGCTGGTACAACTCGGCATAGCGCGGAAAGGGCCGAATCATTTGATCCGGATTGGCCATGAAGAAGTGGTCGAGCAAGAACAGGCTGTCAGCCTCTTGCAAATCATCGGCGGGAATGCGCGATACATCGAGAAAGCGATCGCTGGCGTTGTGCTCGGTGTAGGCAAGCAATTGAAGCAGCAGACTGGGCACGAGGTTGATCGTGCAGCGCATCTCCGGAAACTCCAGAAGATGCAGGGCCATGCCGTAATAATCTTTGACGCCATGCAGACGCACCCATGGCATGGGATTCTCCCCGCTCACATCGTCGGGGTAATACGGTTGATGTTGGTGCCACAAGAAGGTCAAAACAATGTCGGCCATGCGATTACTCCGTTCCCGTTTAGCCGTCACGCGCAGCGGAGCATGGGCCGGATTGCGACAAGCGTGTGACAATCGGCGCGGCTCGGCGGTTATCCTTTCGGCGAAGTTTTCTTTCACGCCGGCGTGGGAGAAAACTTCGCCGAAGCCGTGGCGCTATAGTATGAGCAGAAGCCGATTCTCGCAACCGCGGCGCAGCCGCCATCCCCGGAGAGGCATTGTGTCCAGCAGTTTACTCGACAAACGTGAAACGCGCATCCGCACCATGTTCGGCAACATCGCGGGCCGCTACGATCTGCTCAACCACTTGCTCAGCCTGAACATCGATCGCTACTGGCGCTGGCAGACGACGCGGCTGGCACCGCCGCGCGTCGGTGCGCCGGGCACCGTCGCCCCCATACTCGATGTGTGTACCGGCACCGGCGACCTCGCGCTCGCTTACGACCGGGCGGCGAAGAAAAGCGTATCCATCATCGGTGCCGATTTCTGTCTGCCGATGCTGTTGCCGGCCCGCGACAAGACGCGGCAACGCCGCGCCGCCGCGCGCATCCGCTACGTCGAGGCCGACACGCAACGTCTGCCCTTCCCCAGCAATACGTTTCAGCTAACGACGGTGGCTTTCGGACTGCGCAACGTCACCGACACTGATCGCGGCCTGGCGGAGATGGTGCGCGTGACGCAACCGGGCGGCCGGGTGGCGATCCTGGAGTTTTCCCGGCCGCGCCACTGGTTATTCGGTCGATTGTATCGCGCCTATTTTCGCTGGATTCTGCCGTGCGTCGGTCAAGTCATCTCGCGCAGCCGCGACAACGCCTACAATTATCTTCCCGCAAGCGTTCTGGAGTTCCCCGATGGCGAGACATTGGCCGAGAAAATGCGCGGCCACGGGCTGAGCGCGGTACGATGGTATCCGCTGACGTTTGGGATTGCGACGTTGTACGTGGGAACGAAGGTGTCAGCGCTGGAGAATGAGAGCGGCGAGTGAGGCCGGATCTTCCTTGACGGCTGCGCAAGGTTGTGGATAGTGAAGGAGGACCGTGCGAGGTCGCGCAGCAGCCGCTCAATGTCACGCAAGACCCATGTTAGGTCACGCATGTGCGCGATCTAATCAGATTTATGCGACTTCAGTACTATGGGCATGGGACCGCTTTATTCGTGCGACGGTCATGCCGACATTGAGCGGCTGCTTGCGGCTGTGCGCGGCGCAGGAATCCGCATCGCGTCTGACCCTACTTCCTCGCAGGCGTACTGGTTCCGCCGAGGCTTGGGCCTCGTGCATGGCAGCTACTGGGGTGGGACACGGCATGCACTTTATTTTGGATTCGGCCACCCCTTTAATCCGTTTCTGTGGGCCGCGGATGCAAAGCTTCTTCGCAGTATCGAGGCGGTGCTAGAGGCCAATGGATCACGCAGTTTGGAGGTCGAATAAGTCGCATAACTAGGCGCTGCGTCTGATCCCTCGGGCAAGTAGGCTTTCTGAAATTCATCGCTCCCCGCGCCCGCCCGGCTGCTGAGTTTTGTCGTTCGGCCGCAAAGGGCGCTCCGATGTCTGAGCGAGGCCGTTCATGATTCCGGTCGTCTGGACGAAGTACACAGCCACGCTACCCGGCCGGGTTCTGAAGCTCGTGTTGTGTGAGAACTGCTCGACCGAGTACGTCTATGTACTCGAACGCGAGGGGCAGGGGATCGGCACCAGCGTGTACATGCTGAAGGACGATGGAGCCCAGGAACACGCGGCAGCCGCCGCCGAAGACACGCTCCGCGAGTACCTTGAGAACGACTTCGACCCAGTCCCGTGCCCCATCTGCGGGCACTACCAGCGCTACATGTTCCCGAAGTTGTACGGGGCGACATCGCCGTGGCTTGCGGTCGCTAGCCTCGCAGTTCTCGCGGCCGGTAGCCTGGACGCCGTTGGCGCGCTGTACTGGAGCGTCACCTACCTTCAGCAATCGACCAACCACGCCCTGGTGAACATGGTCGTGACCTGGTCGCTCCTGGCGGTCCTCGGCCTCATCGGGGTCGGCCTTGCAGCGATCGAGCGATCCAAGGCCCGCCGCTTCGACCCGAATACGGAAGACCAACCAGCCCGCATTGAGAGGGGTCGGAGCCGGGCCGTCACGCGGGCAGAGTTTGAGGCGACGCAGCAGCGAGTTGGAAAAGGGCCGGAAAAGGGGACAGCGTAGATTGTCATTGCCGAACAAACGGATACAGTTGACCGGGCCGGCACTGCGCGGGGTGAAGTCTCTCCAACCGGCCCGGCAACGGATCCTTGGTGTTCGGCAGCGGAGGGCTTCCGTTTGGATGAGGCGATTGACATCCTACCGTTCCCGCGGCTGACGTGGGACAGCGATTCTTGGTCCGGCGAGGTCCGGCTACCGTCTTGGGCGGGGTTCCAGAGCCGCCGCGGACCGTATGCCTCAGTCAGCGATGATGGACCGTCGGATGGCACCGCCCGGCTGACAGTGGACGCCGAGACGAAGGCAATTCCCACGCCGGAGCAGACCGCCGCGTTCCGCCATCTGATTGACAACGAGGCAGCAGTCGCGGAAGCGGTCGGGCGAGCGCTGCTCGACTACTATCCCGGCGAGAGGGATGCGTACCTCGACGCCTATGATCTGGAGGAGTCGGACGAGGTGCCTGAGGTCGCGGATGCGGCCAGTCTTCGGTCGCTCGTCGGGCTGTCCAGCGTCCATGTCTTGTCGCTGGCCCGGGACGGGGTGGCGTGCGTCGGGTTCGAGTTCGGATGCGTGTGGGACGGCGAGCATGGGGCCGGCGTTATGACGCACCGCGGCCGCGTGATCGCCACTGGGCAGGCCGACTGTTCGTTCGTGGAGTGGATGGCGAAGCAGGGCCTCGACAAGCAGTAAGGGCAGGCCACCCAAACCTCCACAGCACACCGAACACGCGAAGGAAGGTGCGGCGTGGTATAACGGCATCTTCGGCGTGAGCCGGTTGCTGAACTGCGTCGTTCCTGACACCTTTTTCTCGTCCCGTCCAGACTTAACTTGAATCGGCCAATTCCTCAGCGCATTTCCAGCGTGTACGAGGGATGCCCAAGCGTGTTCGTGCGCCGCGTCAGGCGAAACGATTTACCGAAGACGGCAGACTTGATCCAACCTTCTTTTTTCGCCGTCGTGCGGTAGCCTTTCGGAGTGTAGCGCAGAATGTCGAAAACGAGTGGTTCGGGGCGGGCATCGACCAACCAGTATTCGCGGATGCCAGCTTCCCAATAATCGCGGCGCAGTTGTTTGGTATCTTTACGAACCGAACCGGGGCTAACCACTTCCAGCACCATATCGGGTGAACCTTCCAATTCGACGTAGCCTTCCGCTTTCCCTTCGAGTAAACGGACGCGATCGGCCAATGCCTCGGTGGATGCGAAGAGGGCGTCGGGGTTCACGGCAATGTCCGCATCGCCATTACTTAACAGCACACCATCACCGAGAAACAGCCCAGACTGATTTGCCTCCACGAGTTCCGAAAGTAAAGCCGCGATTCGCGTCTTCACCAAAACGTGCGTGAATACCTGCTCCTTGCTCATGTCGATCCACACCTCGCCTTTGATGTAGTCGAGCCGGCCTTTTTCGGGAAAATCATCGCTGTCGGCCCAGCGGCGGAACGAATCCAGGTCGATCACCCACAACGGAATGTCTACGCAATCGTCCACATGGCTGGAATCGAGAACTAAGCGAACCATGCCGCGTCTCCTCACGATGAATGCAACCTTCCGCGCGTATCCTAATCGAACCGAGGGCTGGAAGACCAGCCCACTCGACTCGTCAACATTTTCTCCCGCACCGCTTGCGACTTAGTCGGTCAGAATGCTAAGCCGCAAGCGGCTCTTGGGGTCAGGAGGTCTTGCAAAATGTACTCGTCCCCGGCTCGGTCTCGCGAGCAAGTTTCGCCCGCTTGTTGGCGCTGAGATGTTCGAGTATCAGATAGACCGTCTCAACGGAGTCGGCAGCACCGATGGTCTGCGCGATTTGCTCCGCTGTTTGTGGCGTCAAGGACAGGGCGTGGACAACCTTCGCTTGCAAGTCGAGTACCGCTGCGGCCGCCTTCTTGCCGGCCTCGACGCCCGGCTGATGATAGGCGTTGACATTCACCAAACTGCCATAGAAGCCCACGGCACGCTCGAACAACGCGATCAAGATGCCGATGGTGCGTGCTTCGACGCGCCGCACTGTGATCGTCATGGATTGGCGATCATTGTCGAACAACGCCGCGCGTGTGCCGAGCAAGAACCCATGCAGGAAATCGCCCGCACCGACGCCCGGTTGCACCTCGACGCCCGCGCCACCCGATTCCAGCACACGAATGAATGTCACGAAGAAGTTGTTCACGCCATCGCGCAACTGCTGCACATACGCATGTTGATCTGTCGATCCCTTGTTGCCGAACACGTTAATGCCCTGATCGACGCGCTTGCCGTCCAGGTCGAGCCGCTTGCCGAGCGATTCCATTACCAGTTGCTGCAAATATCGGCTGAAAAACAGCAGACGATCCTTGTAGGGCAATACGACCATATCTTTTTGGCCTTTGCCGCCAGTGGCCTGATACCACATGAGCGCCAGCAGAGCCGCCGGATTGCGGCGTGTGTCGTGCTGGCGCGTCACCTCGTCGCAGGCGGCCGCCCCAACGAGCATGGCGTCCACGTCTAATCCCTGAAGCGCGCCGGGCACCAAACCGACGGCGGACAACTCACTGGTTCGCCCGCCAACCCAATCGAACATGGGGAAACGCGCCAGCCATTTCTCGCCGACCGCCTGCTTATCCAGATGCGAGCCGGCCATGGTGACGGCCACCGCTTGCGGCGCGAAATTCAAACCGACCGCCTTGAATGCGGCGGCGGTGACGATCATGCCGTTATGCGGCTCCGGTGTGCCGCCGCTTTTGGACATGACCAGGCATAGCGTCTCGTTGAGCTTGCCCTCCAGCGCGGCCAGCGTCCGTGCGATGCCGTCGGGGTCGGTGTTGTCGATGAAGTGCATCTGCATGCGATCGCGGCCGGGTTGCCCCAGCGCATCGGCCACGAACTCCGGCCCTAACGCCGATCCACCGATGCCGATGGACAGCACTTGCGTAAACTTCGACGCACTTGGTGGTTTGATTTTGCCAGCGTGTACGTCAGCGGCGAAGGTCTTGATGTCCGCCAACGCCTTGCGAATCTCGGCGGTGATTTCCGGTTTGGGGGCACGCTCGGGAGCGCGCAGCCAGTAATGCCCGACCATGCGATTCTCGTCGGGATTGGCAATCGCTCCCTTCTCCAGGGCGTCCATCGCCGTGTAGGCGCGCTGCATGGCCGGCTCCATGCGCTCGAAGAAACCATCCTCGAAGTGCATTCGGCTAATATCCAACGTCAGATCGATCGAGGGGGAGCTACAGAGATAATGCTGATAGCGTTTCCACAGGTCCGCCGCGTTCATGGTTTCATTCTCCTGTTATGGCCGCAAGCAGCTTCGCGCGAAGCCGCTTGCGGCTCCGTTATCGTTTTAAGGCCGCCGCGATCTCATGGCACAATGTCTTCAAAATCTTGATGCGAGCGAAGCGTTTGTCATTGGCTTCTACCAGCGTCCAGGGGGCGATTTTAGCACTTGTGCGGTCCACCATATCGCAGACAGCACGCTCGTAATCCTCCCATTTTTCGCGATTGTGCCAGTCTTCGGGCGTGATCTTGAAGCGCTTGAAATCCGTATTCTCCCGTGCCTGAAATCGTTTCAATTGCTCGTCCTTGGTGATGGCCAGCCAGAACTTGCAGAGGATGAAGCCGTGGTCCACCATCTGCGCTTCAAAATCATTGATTTCCGTATAGCCGCGCATCCAGTCGGGTTCGGAACACAGTCCCTCGACGCGCTCGACCAACACGCGGCCATACCAGGAGCGGTCGAAGATCGTGAAGCGCCCGCGGCCGGGAATGTGCCGCCAGAATCGCCACAGATACGGCTGAGCGCGTTCTTCCTCGTTGGGTGCCGCGATGGGAACCACCTCGTACCAACGTGGATCGAGCGCGCTCGTGACTCGGCGAATGCTGCCGCCCTTGCCGGCGGCGTCGAACCCCTCGAACGCGGCGAGTACCCCCATCCGCCGAAAGTGCGGCTCGCGCGCCAGCAGATTGAGCCGTCCCTGCCAGTGTTCGATTTCGCGATCGTAGTCGGCTTCGCTTATGTGGAGGCTGTAATCCAAGGCTTGCAAAACATTTTGTTGATCGATCGGCGCGGGGGCGGGCGGCGGCTGTTCGATCGTGTGTTCCGGTTCGTCATGCTCCAATCGCTGGCGCAGCGCGGTGAGCAAAATGTTGGCGACGGTCAGATTTCGATAGCGATGGTCGTTGCCGGCGATGACGAACCACGGCGCATCGGCCGTGCTGGTGCGGCGCAAAAGGTATTCTGCCGCCGCGCGCTGGCGCTCATAGGATTTGTAGTGCTGCCAGTCGTCCTCGGTCACGCGCCAGCGCGTTCGCGGATCTTTCTCCAGTTGCTTCAAGCGTTTCTTCTGCTGTTTCTTGGACAGGTGAAACCACAGCTTGAGGATGAGAACGCCCTCGTTGGCCAGCATCCGTTCCAGCCGCACGCTCGCATCAATGCCTTCCTCATAGTGATTGGCTTGCAGACGCCTCAGCCCGACGCTTTGCCAGGCACCGAAGAAAATGCCGATTTCGCCCTTGGCCGGCAGCGCGCGCCAATAACGCCACATGGCCGGCCGTTCGCGTTCCTCCTCGGTCGGCTCGCCGAAGGCGTGCGTGTGAACGTGTCGCGGGTCCATCCACTCGTGGAGCAACTGAACCGTCTCGCCCTTGCCGGCGGCGTCCATGCCCTCGATCTGGATAAGGACGGCGAAGCGCTTTTGTTGCACCAACTCCAGCTGGGCGTTCAGCAACGCCTCGCGCAGACGGGGCTTCTCCGTCTTGTAGACATCCTTGGCAATGCGGTGATCCAGTTCCGCCGATTCAAACATGAGTTGTCCGTTTCCAAACTAGCCCGGAGCGCAAGCGACGAGGCAAGAATCCCATCGCTTGCGCTCCGGGCTAGTGGTGTTGAAACCATGTTGAAGCCACAAGCGGCTCAACGGAGCGCGCGGCCGACAATCTGCTGTGCTTCGGCGACGATGGCGTCCAGATGCTTCTCGTCCTTGAAACTCTCGGCGTAGATTTTGTAAATGTTCTCGGTCCCCGAGGGCCGCGCCGCGAACCAGCCGTTAGCCGACACCACCTTCAGACCACCAATGGCGGCATGATTGCCGGGTGCTTTCGTTAGCTTGGCCGTGATCGGCTCATCTGCCAGCGTTGTCGCCGTCACCGCCTCTGGAGCCAGTTTCTTCAGCGCGGCCTTTTGTTCCGGGGTCGCGGGGGCATCGATGCGTGTGTAATACGACGTGCCGAACTTCGCTGTCAGTTCTCGATAGTGTTCGCCGGGATCTTTGCCGGTGCGTGCGGTGATCTCCGCCGCCAGCAAATCCATGATCGGGCCGTCCTTGTCGGTCGTCCATACCGTGCCGTCGCGGCGCAGGAAACTCGCTCCCGCGCTTTCCTCGCCGCCGAAACAGATGGAGCCATCGAACAGGCCGGGGGCGAACCATTTGAAACCCACGGGAACTTCCATCAACCGGCGGCCAAGATCGGCCACAACGCGGTCAATCAGACCGCTGCTAACCAGCGTTTTGCCGACCGCCGCTTGCATGGACCAGCCGGGTCGGTGGCCCAGCAGATAGCGAATCGCCACGGCCAAGAAGTGATTGGGATTCATCAACCCCACCGACGGCGTGACGATGCCGTGTCGATCCGCATCGGGATCGTTGCCGAAAGCGAGGCGATACTGATTCTTCAACTCGACCAGCTTCGCCATCGCGTAGGGACTTGAGCAGTCCATGCGAATTTTGCCGTCGTGGTCCAACGTCATGAAGGCGAAGCACGGATCGACCACCGGATTGACAACCGTGATATTCAGACCGTAAATATCTTTGATTGGATCCCAGTAATGCACGCTCGCGCCGCCGAGCGGATCGACGCCGAGTTTCAGCCCCGCCGCGCGGATTGCCTCCATGTCGATCACACTCGACAAGTCCTTGACGTAGGGCATGACGAAGTCATCTTGATGCGTCGTATTCGCTTTCAGGGCGGATTCATACGGCAGGCGCTTCACGTCCTTGTTGCCGGCGCGGAGCAGGGCGTTGGCGCGATCCTGGACGGCGTTGGTTATGTCGGTGTCGGCGGGTCCGCCGTTTGGCGGGTTGTACTTGAAACCGCCGTCCTCCGGCGGATTGTGCGATGGTGTGATGACGATGCCGTCGGCGAAATGGTTCTCACGGCCGCGATTATGCACGAGGATGGCGCGCGAGATGACCGGCGTCGGCGTCACGCCATCGGCGCGCTGAATGACGGTTTCGACACCGTTGGCGGCCAGCACTTCCAGGGCGGTGCGCTGAGCCGGTCCCGAAGCAGCGTGCGTGTCCTTGCCCATGAATAGTGGGCCATCGATGCCGTGGCTTGTGCGATATTCGCAGATGGCCTGCGTGATGGCCAGGATATGAGGTTCGGTGAACGTGCCGTCCAAGGGCGTGCCGCGATGACCGCTGGTGCCGAAGCTCACGAG
>Ga0134126_10002432_pt1 | contig 23475 bp, 17 predicted proteins | sample KB31752_FD_96881 | JGI IMG/M metagenome (GOLD analysis project Ga0134126, IMG submission 96881) | Terrestrial soil microbial communities with excess Nitrogen fertilizer from Kellogg Biological Station, Michigan, USA - KB3-175-2 | ecosystem: Environmental > Terrestrial > Soil > Unclassified ... | reverse complement strand
GTTTTGCGACGCCCGCCTTTCGGCGGGTTGTGCCGTTGTGCCGCCGAGTGCGAATCGGTGGCGCCTGACCTAGTGCAACGGTTATGCCAGGCACGCTAAGTGCGCGTACGAGCCCGCGCGAGGCACTCGGGCGGCGTGGGCTTGGACATGGCAGGCTTACGGCACGTCGTTCCTCGTCTGCCCACGCAGACACCCGGCGTCTGCTTCACCTGGGCGATTTAACTAAATATCTGAATTCTGGCGAGAAACGCCGCGTCGCGATTGACCGACAGGCTGGTCACATGACGTCAAGGGGCAATGCGGGTGTCATTTGCCCAGCCAAAGAACAGGAGCGCTGCTTGCTTGGTGTCGGCCGCCCCGGGGGCGCATCACTGCCTCGCGGACATAAGCGGATGACCAGCGAAGCACTGTCGTTCACAAGAAGCTTCTCGATCGCCCTCCTGGCCCTTCTGGAAGCCATGGCTCCCGCGGCGATCTCGGTGAGCCTGCTCTATGGGCTCTGCATCTTCTACGACGCGGAGTTCAAGGGCTTCTACGTCGTCCTGGCGTTTCTCGTGACGACGCTCTCCTTTCTCCTGCCGCCGCCGCGCGCCAGATCGTACAGCACCGCCCAGCTGATGTCTCCGACCCTGCCGGTTGCCGGACGGGTGGTGATCCGCTGGATGGTGGTGGTCGGCATTCTGCTTGCCATCGGGTTCATCACCAAGTATTCGGAGGACTTCTCGCGCAAGGTGGTCGTGTGCTGGATCGTCCTCACCCCGGCTCTGATCATTCTCGTGTCGCTTTCCCTGCAGGAGCTGAGGCGGCATCTGATGTTCGACCGTGCCATGGTGCGGCGCGTCGCCTTCGCGGGCTACAACGAAGTCAGTCAGGCGCTCGCCCGGCGCATCAGCGAGAGCGAGGAGCTCACGGGCCTCAAGGCGGAAGGATTCTTCGACGACCGCAGCGCCGATCGGTTGGGTCTTTCCCCTGGGCGTACGGGTCTGCTGGGGCACCTGCTCGACCTGACTTCCTACGTAAAGAGGCGCGGAATCGACGTCGTCTTCATCGCGTTACCGGTGCGCCACATCCAGCGTGTCATGCAGCTCCTCGATGAGCTGCGCGACACCACCGCATCGATCTATTACGTGCCGGACATCTTCGCCGTCGACCTCATCCAGGCGCGAAGCGGCGAGCTCTTCGGCATTCCGGTGGTCGCGCTCTGCGAGACCCCGTTCTGCGGGTATCGCGGCGTGGTCAAGCGCATCATCGACATCGCGCTCGCCGCCTCGATCCTGATACTCGTCTCGCCGCTGATGCTCGTGCTCGCGTTGATGGTGCGATTCTCCTCGGCGGGCCCGATCATCTTCTCACAGCGCCGCTATGGGCTAGACGGACGGGAGATCACGGTCTGGAAATTCCGCACCATGAGCGTTATCGAGGACGGTGCGAAGGTCGTCCAGGCGCGCAAGCACGATCCACGCATCACGCGCATCGGTAAGTTCATGCGTCGGTACTCCCTGGACGAGCTGCCCCAACTCCTCAACGTGCTGCAGGGGCGCATGAGCCTGGTGGGGCCGCGCCCGCACGCCGTGGCGCACAACGAGGAATACCGCAAGCTGATCAAGGGATACATGATCCGCCACAAGGTACCGCCGGGAATGACGGGCCTCGCGCAGGTGAGCGGCTGTCGCGGCGAGACTTCGCGCATCGAGGAAATGCAGGCGCGTGTCAACTACGACCTCGAATACCTCAGGCGCTGGACGCCGCTGCTGGACTTCAAGATCCTCCTGCTCACCGCCGTGCGGCTGGTGCGGGACGAGAAGGCGTATTGATGGAGCGTTGGTTCCAGGGGGTTGCCTCGCTATTCGAGGACACTGATCCGCGCGCGCGCGCCGGTCGGCGCACGCTTGCGCTCATCGCCCTGATCGTGGCCGTGGGGGCGGTGGCTCGTTTCTGGGGCCTCGGCAACGTCGGCCTGCACGGCGATGAGAAGACGATGGTCCTGCCGGCGATGCACCTGCTGCGCTACGGGACACCGGAGATGCCGAGCGGCTTTCTCTACCCGCGCGCGATCGCGCAGCTGTACCTCATGGCCGAGTCGGTCCGGATCTTTGGCGTGAGTGAATGGGCGTGGCGGTTCCCGTCGGCCGTTTGCGGCGTGCTGCTCATCGTGCTCACCTGGGTGGCCGGCCGCCGCTTCCTCGAGCCCCGTTGGAATCTGGCGCTCACGGCCGCCGTCGCGCTCCTTCCGGGCTTCATCGCCGATGCACAGACGGCGCGGATGTACGTGTTCCTCGTCACCGGCGTGACGGGCTTCATCGCCCTGTTGTTCGCCTGGGAGCGCACCGGGCGCAGCGCCTACCTGATCGCGGCGGTGCTCGAGATGGGGGTGAGCCTGGAATTTCACACCCTGTCCATCTTCGCCGCGTGGCTCTGTTTCCTGCCGGGCCTCTTGAGCGGGGATCGCCGCACGCTGCAGGTCCGACTGCGGCTACTCTGGCTGGGCACGGGCGCTTTCGTCGCGATCGCGCTGGAGTTCGTGGCGCTCAACCATTGGATGGCGACCGAGTATCCCCACACCCTCGGTCCGATCGAGGGCACGCCGATCAACGGACCGCGTGCCCTGGTGCAGCCGCTGCGGGCGATCTGGCCGCTCCTCATGACGTTGCCGGCGCTCGGGCTCTCCTGGTACGTGATCCGCATGCGGGGGCGCTTGCCGGCCCTCCTGCTGGCCGCGAGCCTCGTGGCGCAGGTCTCGCGGCTCGACCACCTGGCCCTGCTGCTGATCCTTGCCGCCCTGGTGCTCGCTCGTCGTGAGGGCACACTACCGGTGAGACGACTCGCGCTCTACTTCGCCGTCTGCGTGCTGCTCGCGGCGGCACAGGCCGGGTACTTGTGGGCGCATCGGGTGGGCACGCTGCCGCAAGTCCTGGGTCTGCTGCTCGGCTGGCCGAGCGTGTGGAGCTACGTCTCGGTCTCACACTACTCGCTGGCAGCCGCACTGATCGGCGCATGCAGCATCGCCGCGGGACTCTGGCGGCTCGCGCATCGGCAGCGCATTCCCGACCACGTGTTGTTTCTGACGCTCGGCGTGTGGCTGCCGGTGCTGCAGATCGGCTGTTTCCGCTGGGACCCCGCCGACCGATACATCGAGGGCCTCCTGATCCCGCTGCTCGTGGCGGCTTTCGCGGCCGGGCAATGGGCCGCGCGCGCCGCGCTCGCCAGCCGCCTGGCGGCCATGGGGTGGAAGCGCTTCGGCGCGGCGGCCGCGGCCGTGATCCTGTGCGCACTGGTGATCGATCCCGCGCGCCTCGCAGCGGCGGTCGATCCGACCTATGCGGATTATCCCGATCACAAGGGCGCCGCAGAGTTCATCGAGTCGCTCCATCCGGGGCCCAACGACATCCTCATCGCCGAAGACGACCTCATGCAGACTTACTATCTGGGGCACGTCGATTACTGGCTGCAGGACCGCGAGATGGCGGCGCCGTACCTGCGCAGGCTCGATGGCCGGTGGGTCGACTTCTATACCGACACGCCCTTGATCGGCAGCGGTGCGCAGCTCGAGCGGCTGGTGAAGAGCCGCGATCGCGGCGCCATCTATGTCATCGGAAGCGGCGAGAATCGCGACGGGCGCGTGCAGCTGCTGCGCGGCCTCGGTATCGAGCAGGTGCTCGAGTCGCCCGCCTTCCACCTGATCTATGTCGGGCGGGACGGGCTGACGGATGTCTGGAAGGTCGGCGCGCCGCGGCATCCGCTGGCGGCGAGCGCCCGGGTTCCCCGAGACAGATGAGCCGGGGCAGGTGAGCGCATGGCCAGTATGGGCAACCGGGCTGCGATCCTGACGCTGGCGCGGATCACCAATTACGGGCTGCTGCTGGTCAGTCCCATCATCCTGGTGCGCCTGCTCACGGTCGAGCAGTTCGGCCGCTACCGCGAGTTTCTGCTCTATGCCTCGGTGCTGCAGGCGATCGGCCTCTTCTCGATCAGCGACAGCGTCCTTTACTGCATCCCCGCCAATCCGGCGAGCCGCTGGCGCACCGTCCGCCAGACGGCGGTGCTCATCGCCTGCAGCAGCACGCTCGCGGCCGTGGCTCTCGTGGTGTTGGATCGTGCGAGCGGCGGCCGCATCGTCGGCGCGCTGCTCGTGCCGGTCTGTCTGTACGCGCTCCTCGCCGGCAACCTCGATTTCTGGGAGCTGTTCTGGGTCGCCATCGACCGGCCGGGGCTGATCTTCATCTACACCTCAGCCCGGCTCACCGCCCGCGTCGCGGTGGCGACCATTACCGCGGCATTGACGCACGACGTGCACACGGTCATCTGGGCGCTCATTACGCTCGAGGGGTTGCGGCTGCTGGGAGCGGCTGCCGGCATGATTGCCGCGGACCGCAGCGCGGCCGAGCCGCCGCTGCGCGAGCCCTGGCGCGAGCAGCTGCGGTACTGTTTGCCCTCGGGAACGGCCTCCGTGCTCGCGATGTTGAATCGCACCTTGAGCAGCCTCGTGGTCGCCAAAGCGCTCGGCCCGGTGGCGCTCGCGCAGTACTCCATCGGCAGGTTCGGCGAGCCCGTGGTGGATACGCTGCGCAACTCCGTCTCCGCCGTCGTCCTGCCGGAGATGGTCCAGCGCGACCGCGATTCCCGCGCAGCCGCGCTCACGCTGTGGAAGCAGGCGAACGTCGTCAACGCCATCGCGCTCTTTCCGGTCGCGGTCGTGGTGGAACGCTTTGCCGGACCGCTGGTCGAGACGGTGTTTGGCCACAGCTATGCGCCGGCGGCGCTCATTCTGCAGATCTACGTGCTGGCGATGGTGCGCGAGTCGTTCGACTTCGCTCCGGCGTTGCGGGCGATCAATCAGACGCGACCGCTGGTACGGAGCAACGTGGCCTCGCTGATCACCTGCGCGGTCATGCTCGCGATCCTGGTTCCGCTCTACGGCGCCGCCGGCGCAATGGGGGCAGTCGTGGCCGGCATGACGGTCGACGGCGTGTGGCTCGCCCGGGCCGCCATGCGCCATTACCGCGTGGGCCTCGGCGAGCTCATCCCGTGGCGAAGCACCGCCAAAGTGGCCCTCGCGGCGTTGCTCGCGGCCGCCGTGCTCGTGGGCGCCGACTGGGACCAGATGCTCGGGCTCGGTGGGCTGGCGCTCGGCGCGATCGCCTACGAGGCGGCCTTCGCGCTGCTGGTGCTGGCGCTGCGGGTGCCGGAGGCCCATGCGCTGCTCGCCTGGGCGCGACGGCTCGTTCCGGGTCTCACCACCGCCTCGCGCAGGGTGTAGCGATGCGACTGCTCTTCGTGGCCCTCATCCTGGTCTTCTCGGCGAGCGACATCCTGAACGTGGGATTGAGCCTCGGTCATGGCTTGAGCGTCAAGAACGCGCTCCTCTACCCGATCTTCCTCGGCCTCATCTTCCGTATGGCCCTCACCGGACGCTTTCGCATGCGCCTGCCGGTCATCAATGTGGCCTTCGTCCTGTGGATCACGTACGCCATTCTGACATGGGTCGCCTGCGTCACGATGATCCACTACCCGGGCTACCGGCCGGTCGAGATGGGGATGGAGCTGAAGTCGATGCTCATCGACTCGGGGCTCATCTTCTTCCTCTACTTCTACGGTGCGGAGGACGATGCGGACTTCGTGCTGCTCAGCAAGACGCTCGCCTTCTGCATGAGCCTCGCCAGTATCCTCACACTCGCCGACCTGGCGGGCCTGGTTGATCTGCACATCACGGTCGGCACCACGGGCGTGGAAGCCGGCAGGGTGTTCGGAGTCTTCGACAACGCCAACGATACCGGGGCGATCATCGTGTGCACGCTGCCGCTGATCGTGGTCGTTGCCCGTGCGAGCAGCGGCGCCGCGCGGCTCTTCTGGTACGCGGGCGTGTTCGCCTCGATCGCGGTGCTCGTTCTGACCATCTCGCGGTCGGCCTACGTCGGACTGGTGGTCGGCTATGCGGCGGCGGTGTGGCTCTGCCGCCGCTACCTGCCGACCTCGAAGGTGGCGGCCTGGACGCTCATCGGGGTGACGTGCAGCGTGATCGCCGGCGCCGTGGCCGCTGCGCTGATGCCCGGCCTGGCGCACCTTTTCGGTGAGCGCCTCTTCAACCAGTCGATGGCCATGTCGATGAGCGTCGCCTCATCCGGGCGCACGACCGTATGGATGCAGGCGATCGAGACCATGATGTCGCAGCCGATCACCCTGCTCACGGGGTTCGGCTGGGACGTCTACAACACGATGTTCGTGCTGGTCACGCACAATTACTACCTCGACATGTGGTTCGGGCTCGGCCTGATCGGGCTCTTCTCGTTCGTCACCATCGAATACCAGGCCGTGGTGACCGCGTTGCGGGCGATCGCGGTGGGCGAGGGGCAGCAGCGCTCGTACATGATCGCGTTCGTGCTGGGGATGCTCGGGCTCGCGGTGTGCCTGTTCTTCGGCAACCTCGATCGGCCCTGGTGTTACGTCTGGATCTATGCCGGCTTCACGTTGCGCGCGGCGGTCGAGATGATCGAGAAGGCGGGCAAGGCCGCTGTCGTGAGAGCGCCCGCAGGGGCGCCGCTCGGGCCCGTGCCGCGTCCGGCGAGGGCAGCAGGCAATCCGATCCACATCGCGCGCGGCGGCCGCGCGGCGGGGGGCGTTCGGCGATGACCATGATGACAGGCGAGCAGGTTTCCAGCGGGCTGAAGAGGCTCGCGAGCGCCCACCGGCAGGAGCTCGCGCGGGGCGAGCGTTTTGCGTTCGGCGAGAACTGGCGCCGGTATCTGCGGGCGATCGATGAGGAGCGCATCGAGCGCGCCGTCGAGAGCCTCAAGGGCATGCTCGAGGTCGAGAGCCTCGCGGGCCGGTCGTTCCTCGACATCGGCAGCGGCAGCGGTCTTTTCTCGCTGGCGGCCAGGCGCTTGGGCGCCAGGGTGCTCTCGTTCGACTACGATCCGGCCTCGGTGGCGTGTACCGAAGAGCTCAGGCGGCGCTATTTCGCGAGCGACGATGAGTGGCAGGTGCGCACGGGATCGGTTCTCGACCGGGAGTTCCTCGCGGGCCTCGGCCGGTTCGACATCGTCTATTCATGGGGCGTGCTGCATCACACCGGCGATATGTGGGGCGCGCTCGCGAATGTAGACGGCAGCGTCGCGGAGGGAGGCCGGCTCTTCATCGCACTCTACAACGATCAGGGAGGCGCCTCGAAGCGCTGGAAAGTCGTGAAGAGGATCTACAACGGGCTGCCGTGGCCGCTGCGCGGACCGTTCGCCGTGCTGGTCTACCTGCCGTTCGAGCTCAGGAGATTCCTCGGCTATCTGCTCAGGGGCCGCCCGCTCGGCTATCTCTCCTACATCCGCAACTACCGCAAGCTCCGCGGCATGAGCTGGTTGCGCGATTACATCGACTGGATCGGCGGCTATCCTTTCGAGGTCAGCAAGCCCGAGGAGGTCTTCGACTTCTACCGCTCGCGCGGCTACACGCTCATCAAGCTGCGCACCTGCGGGCCCGGAGACGGATGCAATGAGTTCGTCTTTGAGCGCCCGACTCAGCGCGCCGATGTCGGCGAATCGAGACGTTGAGTCCCTTTCGTGAAGGGCCGGTGCGCGAGGAAGCGTCTGCGATCGCAGACAGCGCGGCCGCAGTGCGCACTTTCCGACGAGCTGCTATTGACGGCGGCGCGAACATCGCAACAATAGGCGTGGGTTGCCCACGGACCCGTCATTGCAGACGTGCATGCGGTCATCGAACCGCAGTGACCCCGCGGCGCACGCACGCGCCCGGCGCACCACGAGAACAGTCACGGCCTCCATCGCTTGCGCGCGCCGTCTGTCAGCTGCACCGACGACGCCTCGACACCGTCGAGCCTTTAGATCCTGTCTCCGGGGGGAGATGATGCTTTCCAATTCCATTCGCAATCCATTTCGCAGATGGCCGGCCATGCTGGCCGCCGCGGCCGCACTCACGGTGTGCGCGGCAGCCCAGGCGTTCACGCCGCCGCCCTTTCCGCGCATCGGCGGCATCCAGATCGGCGGGCCGTACGACTACAACGATCCGACCTACCAGGCCGAGCTCGCCAAGCAGTCGGTGATGATCCTCAACTACTACCCGGGCCTCGCCCCGGGCGGCACGTCCTTCGATGGCGACGTCAAGGCGATCAAGGCGCTGAATCCCAACGCGCTCATCTTCCTCTACACCAATTCAGACGAGGAAAACATCAATTCGGCCAACAGCGCCGATGCCAGCCTGATCAACCAGATCAACGCGATGAAGTGGTGGCTGTATACCGATACGACCTTCTCCACTCCGGTGCCGTCCTTCTTCGGCGACGGCGGCTACACCATCAACAACACGCCCTATACGCCGAAGGATTCCCAGGGCGACGATGCGATCGACTACCTGACGAAGTGGTACGTCAGCAACTACTACACCCCGAATCCGGACATCGACGGGTTCTTCATGGACAACGTCTTCACGGCGCCGCGGGTCGCCGGCGACTGGTACCGCGACAACCAGCTCCTCTCGGACTCCGATCCGAAGGCGGCGGCGGCGCTGCAGGCGGGCTACGCGCGCTGGTTCAACCTGGCGCGCCAGCTCATGCCCGGAAAATATCAGATCGGCAACATTGCCACCTGGTACATGGGCGGGGAGTCGCTGCCGTCTGGATACCAGGACATGGTCGACGGCGGAGTCATGGAGGCGATGCTCGGCAAGTCCTATTCCGTGGAGAGTTACGCCGGCTGGCAGCCGATGATGACCCAGTACTACGCCACCATGGGGGCACTGAAATCCCCGCAGCTCGCGATCTTCAACCAGTGGGGCGACCCGACCGACTACCAGTCGATGCGCTACGGCCTCGCCTCCTGCCTGATGAACAACGCGTACTACAGTTTCACCAGCAGCTCCGCCGGCTACACCGGGGTGGTCTGGTTCGATGAGTACAACGCCAATCTCGGCCAGGCGGTGAGCGCCCCGCCGACCGCGGCGTGGCAGAACGGGGTATGGCGGCGGGATTTCACCAACGGCATCGCGCTCGTCAATCCGAAGGGCAACGGCCCGCAGACGGTGCAGCTCGGCGGTACGTTCGTGAAGATCAATGGAACGCAGGACTCCGCGGTCAACAACGGACAGACCGTGACCTCGGTGACGCTGCAGGACCGGGACGGCATCATTCTGCTGCGCCAGTCACCGGTGCAGCAGCCGAAGGCTCCGACGGGCGTGAGCATCAGCAACGGGAGCTGACGGAACGATAAATCGGAGTCGCGCGGCCTGCAGCGGAACCGATGCGGCGCCTGCGGGTTTCTACCGAAGTCCCTGCGGAGGCTTCCCGGCGAGTGTGCGGCATTGCAGGATTTCTCGGTGGCGGCTTCTCGGCCGAGCGCGCGCTCGCCGAGCTCGCCGCGATGACGGCGGCCCTGCGCCATCGCGGACCGGACGATGAGGGATTCTGGGTGGATGCGCAAGCGGCGGTGGCGCTCGGCCACCGCCGGCTCGCGATCATCGATCTCTCGCCGCTCGGCGCGCAGCCGATGCGCTCCGCCAGTCGCCGTTTCTGCCTCACCTTCAACGGGGAGATCTACAACTACCGCGCGCTGCGCGCGGAGCTGGCGGGCCGCGGCATGCGCTTTTGCAGCACGAGCGATACGGAAGTGCTGCTCGCGGCCATCGAGGAATGGGGACTACCCCGCGCGCTCGAGCGCAGCCGGGGGATGTTCGCCTTCGCTCTCTGGGATGCGGCCGAGCGCGTGCTGTGGCTCGCGCGGGACCGCTTCGGGGAGAAGCCGCTCTACTACGGGCAGATCGGCAACGTCTTTCTCTTCGGCTCGGAGCTGAAGGCGCTGCGCGCCCACGGCGGCTGGCGGGGCGAAATCGATCGCCATGCGCTCGCGCTGCTGCTGCATCATCAGTACATTCCGGCGCCGCATTCGATCTTCCGGGGCATCCGCAAGCTCCTGCCGGGATGCGCGCTCGCCGTGCGCGCGCAGGATCGCGGCTTCGAGCTCGAGGAGGTCCGCTACTTCGAGCCCGCATCGATCGCGGCCGGCGGTCCGCTCGAGGGGAGCGAGGAGGAACTCGTGGAGCAGGTGGACGCGGCGCTCACCGAGTCGGTGCGCCTGCAGATGGTGGCGGATGTTCCCGTGGGCGCGTTCCTCTCAGGGGGTATCGATTCCTCGCTCATCGTGGCGCAGATGCAGCGGGCCAGCTCACAACCCGTACGGACGTTCTCGATCGGGTTCGAGGAAGCTCGATTCGACGAGACGCCTTACGCCCGTGAGGTGGCCGCCCGGCTGGGAACGCGCCACACCGAGCTTCGGGTCACCCCGGCCGATGCGCTCGAGGTCATCCCTCGATTGCCGGCGGTCTACGATGAGCCTTTTGCGGACTCGTCGCAGATTCCGACCGCACTCGTCTCGAGCCTCGCGCGCCGCGAGGTGACCGTATCCCTCTCGGGCGACGGGGGCGATGAGCTCTTCGGCGGTTACCCCCGATACCTCGAAGTCGCGGACCGCTGGCGCCGGTTGCAGGGCCCGGCCGGGACGTGGCGCCGAGCGCTCGCGCGCACCGTGACCCGCCTGCCTGCGGGCGTGCTCTCGCCGCTCGTGCCCCCGCTCCAGTTTGCCGGACGTGTCCGCTCGCGCAGCGCCCAACGCATCAAGGAGCGCGCCTACGGCTGGACCGCCGACTCCTTCTCCGACTTGTACGATGTCATGACCTCGTGTTGGCAGAGCGCCGACCGCTTCGTCATCGGCGCGCCCCGCGAGAGGGCCGCCGGCGCCGGGCAGGGCGCATCATACGTGGGGCTGGGCGACGGCCCGCTCGCGCACATGATGAATGCGGACACGCGCTGTTATCTTCCCGACGACATTCTGGTGAAGGTCGACCGCGCCGCCATGGCGGTCTCGCTCGAGACGCGTGTGCCGCTGCTCGATGTCGAGGTGGCGCGGTCGGCATGGCGGATCCCCGCATCGCTTCACATGCGCGATGGCCGGGGGAAGTGGGTGTTGCGCCGGCTGCTCGAGCGCCATCTGCCACGGTCGCTGTTCGAGCGTCCGAAGAGCGGGTTCGCCATGCCAGTCGCCCAGTGGCTGCGGGGCGAGCTGCGCGAGTGGGCCGAGGCGCAGCTCGATCCGGCGCGGCTGCGCCGCGAGGGCTACCTGCTCGCGGCCGAGATCCGGCGGCGCTGGCAACAGCATGGCCGCGGAACGGCCGACTGGGCGCCTCATCTGTGGACGGTGTTGATGTTCCAGGCGTGGCTCGAGGATTTCGGCCGCCGCGAGGACCGCGATGTCACAGGGCATGCGAGCATGGGCATGCCGCACAGGCCATCCGGCGAGGCTCGGCTGCTTCAGCCGACCTCGTTCGTTTCCCGGCGCGGCGCGGCTCCCGCCGGCTGAGGGGCCTGCAGCCCGCGGCCGCAATTGCGGGGCTCGAGACCGAAGCGACGGTAGATCACACCCAATCGATCGAGCGTGCGCTGCAGCGAGAAGCGGGCCTCGATCGTGCGGCGGGCCGCCGCCCCGAGAGACTCGCGCAGTCGCGGCTCGCTCATCAGCCGCGCGATGGCCGCCGCGGTGCCCGCGACATCGCCGGGGGAAACGAGGAGCCCGTTCGTCCCGTGCTCCACGACCTGCGGCACGCCGCCGACCGGCGTCGCGATGACCGGCAGTCGCCACGACATCGCCTCGAGGAGCGCCATGGGCATGCCCTCCGCGTGAGAGGGCAACACGAACACGGCGGCGGCGGCGAGCTGCGCGCGCAGGCGCCGCGGCCCGAGCCAGCCGGGAAATACCACACGCTCCTGTACGCCCAGCTTCGCGGTGAGCTCGCGGATCTGCGGCGCGGGCACGCCACCGGCCAGGGTCAGCCGCACACCCGGGAACTCCCCGGCAACGAGCGCGAAGGCCTCTATCAGATCGAACACGCCTTTGGCCCGTATCAGATCACCCACGAAGAGAATCGTCGGCTCGCAATCCTCCGGCCGCCGCCGCTCCCGCAAATCGGGAACCGACACGCCGTTGGGCACGACTTCCATCTGCGCCGCGGGTGAGATGGCCAGGAGCCGGTCGCGCCACTGCTCCGACAGCGCAATGACGAGGGCGGCGTTCGCGAGCGTGTGGCGGATGAAGCGCTGGGCCGCGGGGCGGCTCTCCTGCGCGTAGAATTTCATGAATTCCCCGCCATGCACGTGCAGCAGATAGGGCCGGCCCGCGGCGCGCGCCAACAGGCACACGATGGACTTGCGCCAGAAGGAGGCGCGCGAGGCCATGTGGATGTGCACGAGCGGCGCATCGAGGGTGACGAGCGCCGCCGCCACGCGCGCCCATCCGAGCAGCGCCGTGGCGAGTTTCCTCCAGGGGCCGCCCGGGCGGTGCGTGGCCACGTACTTGCCGGGATAGCGCTCGAAGAGGCCCGCCTCGACATAACCGCAGACCACCGCACGAATGCCGCCCGTGCCGGCCAGGTCGGTGCCGACCATCAGCACGCTGCGGCAGTGCGCGCTCGGCGCCAGGGGTGCTCTCATGCGCTCCTGTTCACGTGCCGGATGACGAGCGGCGCCTTGCCTGCGTGGTTGCGGACGAGGCGATCCGTCGTCTGGATCCGCAGACTCATGGACGGCGGCAGCTTCAGGCGCGCGTGCTCGAGCAGCAGCCGCCGGCAGTCGTCGTTGAAGCCCGGGGCCGGCAGGATGAGCAGTGTCACCGCGTCGGCCGATTCCTGGATGAACTGCGCGCGCACGACGTGCGGCACATCGCGCGGGATGTGGTCGATCCCGAGCAGCCGCGCGCCGCTTGGCGAGAGGATGTAATCGCCGCTGCGCCCGAGGATCTCCAGGAAGATCTCACGGCCTTCCTCCACCTCGGTGGCGCTGGCGCCCGGGCGAAGCCGCACCCGGTCTCCCGTGAGATAGCGCACGAGCGGCATGGCGTGGTTCCAGAGCCCGGTGCCGATCACGTCGTAGACATCGCCATCCCCCTGTGACTCCACGAACCGAAGCTCGACCACCCCGTAGCTCGGCAGGAAGCGATAGCCGCTCTCGGGGTCACCGTCCGCCCAGGCTACGCGCTCCGCCTGGCCGTAGTAGTTGACGAGCCGCGTGCCGAGCGCGCGGCGCGCGAGCTCGTGGGTCTGACGGGTGAGCACCTCCGAGCCGCACACCGTGACCGGCACACTCAAGGTGAGTCCCCGCTCGAGCATGAGGGTACAGAGAGAATCGAGAACCGTGGGATAGGCGAAGAGCACCTGCGGGGCATAGTCGCGCAGCGCCGCGATGAAGGCTCCGAGGGTCTGCGCATCGAGGTGGTTCGAGGAGAAGATCAGGCGCCGGCCGCCGTTGGCGAGGCGCCAGAAGGGTGGATTGCGATCGGCAGGGCTCCTGATGTCATCCCCGCGCAGCACCGCCCCCCGGCATCCGGCGGGGTCGACACCCATGTGGCCGACCAGCCTGTCGAGCACCGCCTGCTCGAAGGCGATGGAGGGGAGCGAGCGGCGCAGCGACAGCGGCGTGCCCGTGGTGCCGCTGGTCGAGGCGGGAGCGGTGATCCAACCCGCGGTCCCCGTGAGGAAGGACTTCGGGTGCTCGCGCACCGCTTCCTTCTCGAGAATGGGCCAGTCACCCAGATAGCTCGGCGAGCCGAGCTGCCGGCCGTATTCGCTGCGCCCGGCGGCCTCGAGCAGCCGGCGCAGGCGCTGGTGTTGCCAGCGGCGGCGCGCCTCGCCGTCGAGACGGTCGAAGCTCTCGAGCTCGCGCCGCGCCCGCGGGTAATGCAAGGGATGGCGCCGCAACAGCCGGTCGGAGAGATCGAAGCGCTTCAGCCGGGCGATCAGATGTGCCATGACTCGGGGGTCCTCGATGGCGCGACAGGCAAGTTCCGTTCCGTGGCGAGGAGCCGCTCGATGCTCGCGCTGAACCTGCCGGCCATCTGCTGCACCGTGAAGAGCTTGCGCACTCGTCCGGCGGCGGCCTCGCCGAGGCGCGCGCGCAGCGAGGCCGAAGTCAGCGCCTCGAGGCACAGTGCGAGCCCCTCGATGTCTCCGGGCGCAAAGAGGAGGCCGTTGGTTCCGGGGATCACCTGCTCCGCGGCGCCCCCCAGATCGCTCATGACGAGCGGCTTGCCGAGAGACATGGACTCGAGCGCCGCGAGCGAGAAGGTCTCGCTGTGGGACACCAGCGTCATGACGTCGCAGGCGCCGATGAAGGGGCGCACGTCCGCCACGAGGCCGGTGATGCGGACGTGCTCGCGCAGATCCAGGCCGGCGATGGCGTGCTCGATCGCCGGCCGCTCGGGCCCCTCGCCGATGAGCAGCGCCTTGGCCGGCACGCCCCGCTGGCGCAGTCTCGCGACCGCCGCCAGCAGATCGCCATGCGCCTTCTCGGGACGCAACCCCGAGCAGATGCCGATCACGAAATCCTCCGTCCCGAACCCGAGTCCTCGCCGGAACGCGAGCTGCTCGGCGCCCGGGCGCCGTTCGGTGAACCATTCCGTATCGATGCCGTTGTAGACGACCTCGTCCTCGGCGAGATGCAGCCCGCGCGCGCGCCAGTACCGCCGCTGACCCTCGCAGACGTACACCAGCAGGTCGCAGCGGCTGAAGAGCCGCCGGTAGAGCAGCATCTGAATCTTTTGCTTGCGAGTCTGCAGCACGGTCGTGTGAAACACGGTGACCAGCCGCGGCGCCGGCTCGCAGCCCCGTGCCGCGAGCCGTCCGTACAGGGTCGGGTACGAGTTGGTGCACACGATCGCATCGATGTTGCGTTCCAGGATGATCCGGCGCAGTTGCCGCACCGCCGCGAGATCGATCCGGCGCGTGACGTTGCAGCAGGCGATGCTGGCGAGCCGCTCGGTGCGCAGTTGCGGCAGCAGCTGGCTGCCGCGTTTGAGGTATGCAAGGTGCAGGCGGAAGCGGCTGGCCTCGAGGTGATTGAGCAGCGTCACCACCTGGTTCTCGGCCCCGCCGGTCTCCAGGGAGTTGACGATGAAAAGCAGGCCCGGAGCGCTCATGTGCGACCGAGGCGCGAAAGGGCCTGCACGTAGGCGCTCACCGTCTCGCCCCCTCCGGCCCGCTGCTGGATGTGACGCTGGCCGCGGGCACTGGTCTGCTCCCACTCGCGCGGATCGCCGATGAGCGCGGCGAGGGCATCCCGCAGCTCCTCCGTGCTGCTCACCTTGATGCCCAGGCGATCCCGGCTGAGCAGCCGCTGCGGATCGAGGAAAGCGACCACCGGCGTGCCGCTCGACCAGGCCTGCAGGTAGGTATTCGGGAAGCCCTCGATCTGCGAGGTGCTGACGAAGACGCGCGCGCGCTCGAAATACTCGCGGATGCGGTGCTGAGGCACGAAGCCGTGGAAGGTGACGTTCGCAAGCGATGCCGCGCGCGCACGCACCTGCTCGTAGAGCCGCTGCGCGCCCGGCATCGGCCCGCCGATCATGTGAAAGGTGTGCCGCGGCAGGCACGCCGCCGCATCCAGGAAGAGTTGCGGGCGCTTCAGTGCGCGAACGTTCCCGACCCAGAGGGCATCGATGTCGCGCTCCTCGCGGGGCAGGCAGCGGCCGGCGCCCTCGAGGAGCGATTCGATCACCTGGCTCTCGCGGCCGAAGTTCTGTGCCAGAGCGTGCTGCTGCGAAGGCGTCTGTGCCAGCACCAGGTCCGCATGCGTCAGCCCCCAACGGTACAACATCCGGTCGCGCCCGTAGCGGACGAGAACGGTGTGCGGGTCGCAATCGGTGCTGCTGGCGATCCGGAAGACGACCTTGCGCCGCCGGCGGCGGGCGAAGAGGACGATCTGCGCGAGGTGCCCGCCGGCGCAACTGGTGTAGTAGATGTCGGCATCGGCACGGCGCAGCGCCGCCTGCAGTTTGGTCCAGCGCGGATGCAGGAAGCGCACGACCGGAATGCCCTCATCGGGCCGGTACGCCTTGTAAGTCTTGATGCCGTCCCAGACCCGTCCGTCCGGCTGTCCGAGATCGGCGACCACCATCGAGACCCGCCAGCCGCGGCGGGCGAGCGCTCGGGCGAGCAGGGTCTGCTGCAACTCGGCGCCGCCCGCCCGGTGTCGCGAGTACTCCCGTGCCAGCACCGGAAGGTTGCTCAGACCCACGAAGCAGAGGCTGCACGCCTGCGCGCCGGGAGTGTTGTGTGCGGAGGTGGCAGGGATCGAGGCGCTCATCGCGAGTGGGTTGCGAGGCAAGTTCCGTTCCCGCTCAGGCTACGGCATCCGCCCCACCAACCGTGAACGGGAACGCTACTTGCTCAAGCTTGACCTGCCCAGCGCGCCCGAAGCCGCGGTCCCGTCTACCCCCCCAATAACGAACAGGAGAAGACACTGATGCGATCTCGTCCTTCCCGCTGGTTCTGCGCGCTCTTGCTCGCCATGACCACTGCCGCCGCCGGTGCGACCTTCGGGGCGCCGCCGGCCGCGCCCGATGCGCCCTACACGGTCAAACCCGGCGATACCCTGGCGGTGTCGGTTTGGAAGGAGCCGGAGCTGCAGCGCCCGGTGCTGGTCGAGCCGGACGGCACCTTCTCGTTCCCGCTCTGCGGGCAGATCAACGCGCACGACAAGACCGTCGGCCAGTTGCAGCAGGAGATCACCCAGCACCTCGCCCGCTTCATCACCGACCCGGTCGTGACCGTGTCGTTGCAGAAGATCGCCGGCAACCGCGTGTACGTCATCGGACAGGTGACCAAGCCCGGCGCCTTCATCGTCAACCCGCGGGTCGATGTGATGCAGGCCATCGCCATGGCCGGCGGCACGACGCCGTTCGCCTCCCTCGGCAACATCAAGATCATCAGGCGGATGGGCAACGGCGAGCAGGAGGCGCTCCCCTTCAACTACAACGATGTGGTGCACGGCAACGACCTCTCCCAGAACATCACGCTGGAGGCGGGCGATGTCGTCGTCGTGCCGTAGGCTCTATGTGGCCATTGGCGCCGGAGCGCTCCTCGGGGCCGGACAGGGTGCCGTCGCGGCCAACTGGGAACTGGTGCCGCGCCTCGAGCTCGGCCTGACCTATAACGACAACTACCGGATGGCGAACACCCCGGCCGACGAGCTGGCGGTGTACGGCCCCTACATCGACGCCTCGCTCGATGCGCAGCTCGTTTCCCCGACGTCCAAGCTCGATTTCGTGCCGCGCGTGCGCTCGGACGATTTTCCCCCCGATCACGCCGATCAGTCGACCGACGGCTATCTCGATATCGACTGGGATACCCGCACGCAGCGCTCCGACTTCAGCGGTATCGCGAACTACTCGAACCAGTCGGTGGTCTATTCCGAGCTGCTGCCGGCCACCTTCCCGGGCGTCGCGCTCGGGCAGCCGGCGAGCGGTGTGAGCGGGCTCGTCAGCTTCCGCAACCGCGAGGAGATGGAGCACGTAGCGCCGGATTTCACCTACGATTTGACGCAACGGATGCACCTGGACCTCCAGGCCATGTACGAGCGCGCGAGCTTCCAGAGCGCGTCCGTCGTCCAGGGCGCCTCGCTCGCGCAGGTCGGGTACGACGATTACAGCGGGCAGGCGGGCCTGCTCTTCAACGTATCGCCGCTCTCGAGCCTGTCGGTCAACGCCGTCGGCATGCGCTTCGCGCCCCAGGAGGGCGGGCACGACACGACGACTTACGGCGTCAACTTGCAGTGGAACCTGACGGAGTCGCAGGTCACACATTTTTACGCGCGTATCGGCGATAACCGCAGCCGCGCCGACGTGGCGACGACCACCACGGTGATATCGCCGCCGCTGCGCCGAGGCAGGCCGCCCACCGTCACCCAGGTGACGACGGCCGGCACGGTCGTCAGCAATGGCGTGACCGGGGGCATCGGCGTCGAGCTGCGTTACCAGATAACGGAAGTGACCCTGGATCTGGTGCGCTCGCTGTCGCCGAGCGACCTGGGGGCCCAGGTCATCGGCAATGAGCTGCGCTTCCGGGTGCTGCACGCCTTCCGGCCGCGCCTCTCGGGCTTCTTCGCGGCGCGCGCCCTGCGGATCCGTGGCTCCGCGAGTCAGGGGGCGCTGGCCGTCTCGGGCGAGGACTACGCCACCGCCGAAGCGGGCATGCAGTACCAGCTCACGCAGAGCTTCCGCCTGCAGGCCAATTACACCTACATCTGGCAGCGTTACCCTGGCACGCCGGCTGCGACCTCGAACGGCGTGGCGCTCGCATTCATCTACCAACCCCTGAGCCGGTATCAGCCGCTGCCCGAGCTGATCGGCATACCGCAGGAACGATGACCATGGCGGATCAAGAACAAATCCCCACCCCGGACCTGTCGGACTACCTGGCGGCCATCAAGCGCAGGCGCATGCTGCTCGCCAGCATCGCTCTGCCGATCATCGTGGTCGCGGCGGCGCTGGCGGTCGGGCTGCCCAACATCTATGTCTCCACGGGGCTGTTCAGCTTCACGGATGCGACCGTGCCGGGTGAGATGCCGACCAGCGCGAATGCGGATGCCATGCAGCGCCTGCAGGAGCAGTACCGCGACGCTTACGTCGACAGCCTCGCGAGCGGTGCCATGAGCGACGCCAACCTGAGGGCAATGGCGGCGGCCGTTCCCGGTATCGTGCCCCCGGGAACGGATCCCGGTACCGCGGTCGATCTGGTCAAGCGTCGTGCGCACGTCGAGACCGTGCGCACGGCCGTGCTCGATCCCAATACCGGACGGAATCTGGACATCATCTCCGCCTTCACGGTGTCGTACGAGAGCCGCAGCCCCCAGGTCGCGGCCGGCGCGGCCCAGTGGCTGACGAACGCCTTTCTGATGGAGAACCGCAAAGGCCGGCTGGGGAGCGCCAAGGCGGCCGAGCAGTTCTACGACTCCCAGACGCAGCTCTATCGGCAGCAGATCGCCGGGATCGAGTCGAAGCTCGCCACCTTCAAGGCGAAGAACTACGACCAGCTTCCCGGGCTCACCGACCTCAACATGAACATGATGCAGACGACGCAGCGGGACCTCGACAACCTGACCCAGCAGATCGAGGCGCTGCGCCAGAACCGCGTGTTCCTGCAGCAGCAGCTCGATGCGGCCAAGAACGCCGGCGACAACGCGGGTATGCTCGGTGAGCTCGAGGCGGAGTACAACAAGAAGCTCGCCACCTACGACCCGGACTATCCCGACATGATCGCGCTGCGCCAGCAGATCGATGCGCTGAAGGAGGGCGGTGGCGCGGTCAACAGCCTGTCACTCCCGGCGCAGCTTCGCGCGCAGGAGCAGCTGCTGGCGCAGGCACGGCTGCGCTACAGCGAGAATTTCCCGGACGTGCAGCGCATCGAGCGGCAGATCAAGATCCTGAAGACGCGCATCGCCTCGGGCGAGAAGTACGCGGGCAATGCGGTCGGCTCCCCTGCCGTGGTGCAGCTCGAGACCCAATTGAAGGCCAACGAGACCCAGACCGCGGCCCTCGAGCGCCAGTCGGCGCAAATGCACCAGCAGCTGACGCAGACCGAGAGCCACGTCGAGGCGGCACCGCAGGTCGAGCGCCAGTACAAGGCGCTCGCGCTCAACCTGCAGCTCGCGCAGACCAAGTACAACCAGCTGCTCAAGTACCAGATGGACGCCGAGCTCACCAGCCAGGCGATCGCGAGCGGCCGCAGCGACCGGATCCGCATCGTGCAGCAGCCGGGAGTGCCGCTCGCGCCGAGCAAGCCCAAGCGGCCCGCCATCGCCATCGTGGGACTGTTGCTTGCGATCCTGTTGAGCCTGACAGCGGTGGTGATTGCAGAGAGTGTCGATCAGAGCGTGCGCGGCAGCCGCGACATCCGTCGCGTCCTGGCGCTTTCACCTCTCGGCGTCATTCCGGAGATTCAAGACTCGGCCACGGCGCGGCGGCACCGGTTGCAGGTTGCGATGCTGATGGTCTGTGTCTGCGTCGGCTCGGCCGTGGTGCTGATGGCTGCGCGAAGTTTCTACTCCTGACGAGCTGCGCAAGCGGCGAGGTAAAAGCGACTCATGAGCCTGATCGAGGAAGTGATGCGCCGCCAGGCGCACGAGCGCGCCGCGACGGGAGGTTTCGCGGCGAATGCGGGCGCGGCGGCTCAAGCCGCGCGTGCGCGACCGGTCCTCGCGCCCGCACCGGAGACGGCGGTGCAGCAATATCGCGCCGCGGCGGTGGACCCCGAGGCTCTGGAGCGCAATCGCGTCCTGCTGCGCGTGCAGGACGTCGCGGTATCGCGCGCCTACAAGATCCTGCGCACCCGGGTGTTGCACCGCATGGTGGAGAACAACTGGTTCACCCTGGGGGTGACCGGCACGGGGGCCGGGGAGGGCAAGACCATCACCGCGATCAATCTCGCGATCGCGCTCGCCCAGGACCCGAACGCCTGGGTCTTCCTGGTGGATCTCGACCTGCAGCGGCCGCAGCTCGGCGCCTACCTCGGCATGAGCTACGAATACGGCCTGACGGATTATCTGACCGGCCAGGCGGAGCTCGAGCAGATCGTCTACGACATCGGCATCAGGCGCCTCGCGGTGGTGCCGAACGCCACCCCCGTCGAGACCTCCTCGGAGCACCTGCGCTCGGCCAAGATGGCCGATTTCATCAACGCGCTCGAGGCGCAGACGCCGCGGCGGATCGTCATCCTCGATATGCCCCCGATCATGATGAGCGATGACGTCCTGGCGTTCGCCCCACGCGTCGACAGCTTCCTGCTCGTCGCCTCGCAGGGCATCACCGCGCGCCGCACCCTCGCCAATGCCAAGGAGGTGCTCACCGAGCTGAACCTGCTCGGTGTGGTTCTCAACCGCTCCACCGAGCACAACGACAGCCCCTACTACTGATGCCGCTAGATCTCTCGGTCGTCGTGCCGCTCTTCAACGAAGAGGAGTGCGTGCGGCCGCTCTGCGCGGCGATCGTCGCGGGGGTCGAGCCGTTGGGGATCTCATTCGAGATCGTTCTCGTCGACGACGGCAGCCGGGATGGCACCGTTCGCGTCGCGGACGAGATCGCGCGCACCGATCCGCGCGTCTGCCTGGTGAAGTTCCGGCGCAACTACGGCCAGACCGCCGCCATGGCGGCCGGCATCGCCGAGGCCGGCGGCGAGATCATCGTGACCATGGACGGGGACCTGCAGAACGATCCGGCGGACATCGGTGAGCTGCTGGCGCGCATCGACGAGGGAAACGACATCGTCGTCGGCTGGCGATACGACCGCCAGGACAAGCTCTGGACGCGCAAAATCCCCTCGCGAATCGCGAATGCCCTGATCGCGAAGGTCACCGGCGTGCCGATCCGCGACAACGGCTGCTCGCTCAAGGCGTATCGCGCCTGCCTCATCAAGCAGATCCCGCTCTACTCGGAGATGCACCGCTTCATTCCGGCCATGGCCTCGATCGCCGGCCCGCAGATCGCCGAGATCCGCGTGCGCCATCACGCGCGGCGCTTCGGCAGATCGAAATACGGCCTGACGCGCATTTACAAGGTCCTGCTCGACCTCATGGTGATCAAGACGGTCGCCTCGTTCACGGCGCGCCCGATGCTCTGGTTCGGGATGCTGTCGTTGCCGATGCTCGCCGCGGCCGCGGTGACATTGGGGTGGACCGGCTTCACTCTGGCCTCCGAGGACAGGATGTCGCTCTCGATCGCCGGCACGGGCATCATTTTCCTCACTTCGACCGTCATGCTGCTCGCCGCGGGAGCGCTCGGCGAGCTCATCTACAAGCTGGGCGACCTGCGCGAGCACCAGTTCTCCAGCCTCACCCAACACCTGCTCGTCAGAGGCTCCTCGACCCATGACTGACGTCGCCAGCGGCAAAGTGGATGTTTCGGTGATCATTCCCGTGGGCAGCCGCCACGCCGCCGACATGGTCGCGCTCTACGAAGACTACCGGGCCGGTTTGCAGGCACTCGGTTCGGCTTACGAGATCATCGTGGTGCTCGATGGGCCGAAGCCGGAGGTTGCGGTCGACGTGCAGCGGCTGCTCGCCTCCGGCGAGCGAATCTCGGTCATCAGCCTCACCCGCCGCTTCGGCGAAGCGACCGCGCTGGTGGCGGGCTTTCAACGCGCCCGTGGCCGGCTGATCCTGACGCTTCCGGCCTATCACCAGATCCGCGGCAACGAGATCGGCAAGCTGCTGCGGGCGCTGGGCTCCGCCGACCTCGCGATCGGGCGGCGCTGGCCGCGCTCGGGCAGTCGTTTCGAGGCGATGCGTCGCGATGCCTTCCATCGCGTGCTGGCTGCGATCACCGGCCAGCGGTTCCACGACCTCGGCTGCGGGGCGCGGGCCATGAAGCGCCGGGTGCTGGAGGAGATCAACCTCTACGGTGACCAACATCGCTTTCTGCCGGTACTTGCGAGCCGCGTGGGCTTCAAGGTGTCGCAGGTGGAGCTGCACCAATCGACCCTCGACCGCCGGGAAGGCGGCTATCCGCCGCGGGAGTATCTCAGAAGGGCGCTCGATATCTGCGCGGTGTTCTTTCTGGTGCGCTTCACGAAGAAGCCGCTGCGTTTCTTCGGCATGGTGGGGGTGACGACATTCCTCGTGGGCGCGGCGCTCGTCGCCTGGCTCGCGATCGACCGGCTCGTGTTCCTGCATCCGCTCGCCAACCGGCCGGCGCTCCTCCTGTCATCGCTCCTCGTCGTGCTCGGCATGCAGCTGTTCGCGCTCGGCCTGCTGGGCGAGCTCATCATCTTCACGCATGCGCGCGACATCAAGGACTACCAGATCGAGGAGGTCATCCGCTATCCGGCGCCGGCGCCGGTGTTCCCGTCGGCAGGCGAGGGGACCCAGCCCTCGCTCGAGACCCCGGCCGCGCAGGCGCGCCCGCATGTCATCTGAGGCGGCGGTGGTAGCGGCGACTCGCCGCGCCATGGCGGCGCCCGTAGGGCGCGGCGCCGCGCCGGCGTATCTGACTTTTGCGGCCATGAACGAGATGTTGAAGGCGCGCCTCGAGGCGCTGCCCGGGCCGCTGCGTATCCTCGAGGCGGGCTGCGGGCGCCAGTGGCCGCTCGAGCTCGGCGTGCCTTTCACCCTCACGGGTCTCGACCTCGATCGGGAGGCGCTCGCGGCGCGAAGGGATCTCGACCACGCCGTGGTGGGCGATCTGCGGACGGTGGAGTTCGCTCCGCATTCGTTCGACGTCATCTACAACGCCTTCGTGCTCGAGCACGTACGCGGAGCCCGGCAGGTGCTCGAGCGATTCCTGCGCTGGCTCGCTCCGGGCGGGATGCTGCTCGTCAAGGTGCCCGACCGGGACTCGGCGTACGGCTTCCTGACACGCCTCATGCCCTTTTGGGCTCACGTCCTCATCTATCGACGCGTGTTCGGATACCCGCAGGCGGGGACTCCGGGCCACGGGCCGTACCGGACCTACTACGATACGGTGGTCTGCGAGCGAGGTCTGCGGGAGTTCTGCCTCGGCAACGGCATGGCGGAGCCGGAGCTCTATCGGCTGTGCAGTTACGCCGATGACCGCCGGGTTCGTACGGTGGCTTTTCTGACTTCGTTGCTCTCACTCGGCCGGCTCGCCTGGCGGCACAACAATCTGCTGCTCATCGCACGGGCGGCGGCGGATACCTCATGCGAAC
>Ga0134126_10002431_pt1 | contig 23478 bp, 19 predicted proteins | sample KB31752_FD_96881 | JGI IMG/M metagenome (GOLD analysis project Ga0134126, IMG submission 96881) | Terrestrial soil microbial communities with excess Nitrogen fertilizer from Kellogg Biological Station, Michigan, USA - KB3-175-2 | ecosystem: Environmental > Terrestrial > Soil > Unclassified ... | reverse complement strand
GCATATCCTTCATGACCCCCGTCACCTTCCCGGGATGGCTATCGCCCGTGAGGAGCAACTGCTGCCCCATCGGATCGGCCGACCCAAAATACTTTTTCGCCGCCGACTCACTCAGCACGATGTTATACGGGTCGCGCAACGCTGTCGCCGGATCACCTTCCAGCAACGGAAAATCGAAGACCTCGAAGAACGTAGAGTCGGTAATAGCGGCCTTGTCGTCCTGTATCTGCACCGAGGCTCCCCGCCGGACCAGCATATTGGCCGGCCGGAACCGCACCTGTTTCTCGATCTCGGGGAAATCCCTTTTTGCCGCCACCGGCATCGCCGGTGCCGCCACGCTGAAATGCAGCACCTCCGATGGATTATTGATATCGGTCACTACCCGGTAGATACGATTTGCCTTGGAATGGAAATCGTCATAACTCAGCTCGAACTTCACATACAAAAAGATCAGGAAGCAGGCCGACATCCCGATCGTGAGACCCAGAATATTCAGGAGCGAGAACCCCTTGTGCCGCCACAAATTGCGGAAAGCTACGCGCAGATAGTTTTTCAGCATAGCCCTTTCCGCCACAAACGATATGCCTTTCCGTTAAAAACTGACAATCAACCAGATAACCGGATCCTCACACCCACTCTGTCCGGTTATGATACAATCGTTGTCTGTTTCCAGAACCTCGGTGACCATGCCGACAGGCATGCGGCGGACCGGAGGGACGCCCGGCGCGGAGTGCGCGGTTTGTAGGGGTTATATTCTTTGACCCCTGAAACTCAGGGGATTTCTTTTGCTTTCTTCGGCTTTCTTTTGCCTTTAGTCGCCGAATTTTGGGGACGAAAATGGGCACTACACTTGTTTTTAGGGGACCTTCCGGTTATGGGCGCTGGAAATTGATACGCAATGATACGGCATGATACGATTTGATACGAAATGATACGTTTGCCAAGGTGAGATAAGAGATTATCTGGAGACGATTTCCAATAGCCCAACCTCAGCTAAGATCGAAAAGGCAAGGATTTCAGGTTTCCTCTGAATGAGAAGGTTTGTAATGTAGAGCCTGCTCTGATTCCCTGTTTTCAAAAGGAGGACTTTGGGTGGGAATCCTTTCACATTTATGAAATCGATAAAATCTTCGTCGTTCGTTACGATGATCAGGTCATTTTTTCGCGCATAATCCCAAATCTCCGAATCTTTCGCGGGAACAGTCAAACCGATAGAGTCGACATGAAAACAATCGTCGAAATGTTGCTTGAGAATCGGGATCATCCGCCAGGAGGATTGGCGTCCAGCAAAAGCCTCATCCGACAAGAATTTTGACCATCGCCTCCCTGTTAGCAGCGAAAGCAAGTGCAGCCAGGATGTCTTCTTCCCTGACAAGTGCGTATTTTTGTCATTAATATTATAATTTTAATTACATTTTTGTTATTATTATTTAAATTTAAATAACAATTCTGCTATTATTTTATATATTTATAGCAGAATGAGAGGAAGTATCACCGATAAGATCTACGATTCTGTAAGGGGTTTACAACCTGGGACACTGATTTTTCCCGAGGATTATCTTAACCTCGGTACCAGCCTAGCAGTAAATACGGCGTTTTCGCGTCTGGCGAAGGAAGGGTACATGAGCCGCCTGTCAAGAGGACTGTATTATACGCCAAAGACGGACCCACTATTAGGGGCGGTCCTGCCGTCACTAGATCAGATCGCGGGCGCTGTCGCGGAAAGAAACCGGATCCGTATACGGCCGACCGGTGCTTATGCCCTTAATAAACTGGGGTTATCGACGCAGGTGCCAACTAGGATCGTCTTTTTGACCAACGGACAACCCCGTCTCCTGAAAATAGGAAAGGCAACCATCGTCTTCAAACCGACTACCCAAAAGATGATGATGGTGGAAAGTGATTTGATGTTCCTAGCCATACAGGCGATGCAGGAATTGGGCAAAGAAGGGGTATCGGATGAGGTCATCATGAAATTAACCGAGGTGCTGAGGCAGGTGGCCCCGGACCAGTTCCGGAAGGATACGAAATTAGCACCGGTTTGGATCAAGCAGATATTATATGCTATAGCGAAAAAAATGTATCAACATGATTGAATGGTTGAACTTGCCGTCGGACGCGAAACGGCAGACATTGGAGGAAGCGGCCACGAGAACCGGTCTCCGTCCCACCGCAATCGAAAAAGATTGGTGGGTGACTTTAACCCTGAAGGCCTGCTTTCACACGGAATACAAGGACAATCTCGTCTTTAAAGGTGGGACCTCGCTGAGCAAAGCCTGGGGACTGATCGAACGGTTTTCAGAAGACATTGACCTGGTCATGAACCGGGAGGTGTTGGGATTCACCGGCGAACTGAGCAACAACCAGATCAAAAGGCTGCGCGAGAAGACGGCGGAGTTTATGGCCACCACGTTTCGCGATGCGCTGGATACCACCTTGCAAGCCCTAGGGGTCAGCCCGGGATGGTACAAACTGGGCATGCAACCAGGCGGAGTCGCCGATCGGGACCCGCAGGTCCTGGAGCTGTACTATTCGTCCGTACTAGAATCTGATGGCTACCTAAAAGACAAGGTCATCATCGAGATCGGAGCCAGGTCACTTCTGGAACCGGCCGAGATGAGAGGGGTACAAAGCATTATTGGACACACGTTCCCGGATACCCCATTCGCAGATCACCCTTTTCTTATACTGACTGTAAATCCAAAGCGGACCTTTCTGGAAAAAGTGTTCCTCCTGCACGAGGAGTTCTTAAAAGTGCCCGAAAAACGGAAGCACGAACGGATGTCCCGGCATCTGTACGATGTGGAGAAGCTAATGGATACCGAATTCGGGATGGCGGCACTACAGGACGGAGCATTGTATGCGCTCATCGTCAGTCATCGGGCCAAGTACACGGCCATCCGCGGGCTGGATTATACTGGCCACGGGACCCAGACGCTTGATTTCGTTCCGCCGGAAAATCTTCACACAGTATGGGGTCGGGACTATGGACAAATGCAGCAGTCGATGATCTATGGCAGCTCGCTAGCCTTTCCCGCTTTGATCGAGCGATTGACCGTATTACGCGAGCGGTTCAGAGCACTCAACTCAAGGGAGGATGTTCAACCCAGTCTCGGATGCTAGGGACAGCCTAATAAACCGATTTTTCGCTGTTGTTTCCACGGAGAAAATAGCATATACTGCAATTGAATCCATAAATACTAAAAATTTTAGTATATTTATGCTGTAAGTATAATATGAAAAGAAAGGTTTCCGCCACCACCCGCTTGTTACACGACCTGTTTACACAATACCCCAGCACGTTCCGGGCATTCTGTGAACTGGTTAATAATTCGATCCAGGCGAACGCGAAGCGCATTAACATTACCATCGACTATGCCAGCGAAGGAGAGATGTTTCCGACGGCCGTCACCAAAATAGTTGTTCGGGACGACGGGCATGGCGTGCATGTGAACCAGATCCAGGAGCGTTTGCTGGATTTTGGAGATAGCACGAAAAAGGGCGGAAAAGGCGTAGGACGTTTTGGTGCCTTGCAAATGGGCTCCTCCGTGGAGATCGAGACCGTCGGCTATGACCAGGACGACCGGACGTATTCCAAGGTCATCCTTCCTTTTCAAGAGCAGCACATTAAAAGCGTCCGAAAGGTCGAAGACCTGGTCATTGACAAAGAAGAAACCGTCCTAAAAGGGAAGAATCACAAAACTTATTACCAGGTTACCATCACCAGCATTTATGATCCCATTGTCACCGGGAAGAACCTCAAGCGGAAAATATCCGAGAAATTACTGAAAGACAAGATCTTCAACGCCATCTTTGAGCGATACCCCCTGGTGATCTTTGAAAAAGAGATCATCTTCACGATCAATGGAAAAGCGCTGAACGCAAAGGATTTTATTGAGGGAGAGCCGGAAAAGATACGAACGGTTTACACCGATAAAAAAGGAACGGAACACAAACTTTTCTTTTCCTATATCAAACTGAAACGAGTCATCGGGGAAATAAAGGTGTTTCTGACGACGAAGAACGCGAGTGTGGATTCCATCGTTGGCAGCTTTGCTTTTGAAGCGGATTGGCTGGACCCGAACACCGGCGGATGGTTTATTTATATTCATTCGGAACTGCTGCAGATGGATTTGTACCGCAATGCCGACCTGGAAGAGATGGACGATGAAGGAGCGGCTTTTCGAAAATTCATCAAAACGCAGCTGACCGATTTTTTCAAGACCCGGAATAAAAAATACGAGGAGTTTGTCGAAAAGCTGCAAAAAGACAGCGCATACCCGTATAAGGAAGAGGATCGGGCTACTTCCAAATCGAAGGTCGTGCTGTTTGAAAAGCTGGCCTATCTGGTCGAGGAAAAATACAACCTCATTAAAGGGAAAGTTAAGCTGCGCGAGATTATTTATCCGCTTATTGACAGGACCCTCCTTACCGGAGAGCTTGACCGGATCCTGCAAAGTATTTTGAAACTGGACAGCAAACACGTGCAGAAATTTAATGTCGTGATCAACCGGTCGGCCATGGAAGACGTGATCGAGTTTTCCGAGAAAGTATCGCGAAAGATGGAAGACCTCGAATTCATTGAGAAATTAACGATTACCGATTTGGCAAAACATGTGGCTGAACGAAAGGAATTGCACAAAGTGCTGGAAAAGACCCTCTGGATCTTCGGCGAGCAATACCTGGACAATACAAACCTGCTGTCCGACAAGAATCTGCAAAATAACCTGGAGGCCCTGCGCGGGCAGGTTATGGTGTATAAGGCCTCGGCCAAAGAGGACAATATCAATACACAGCTCCCACAAAAGGCAAAGTCGATTACGGACTTGCTCCTCTATAGCGAGAAGCCGGTCGACGAAACGCGGCGGGAGGTATTGGTTGTTGAGCTGAAAGCGCCGAAAGTAAAGCTGGGGGCTGCCGAACTGCAGCAGGTGATCCGCTATGCGGAGGAGATCGAGACCAGTGCATTTTACACGGAGGATATCACTTTCCATATTATACTGATCAGTTCAGAGATCAACAGGACGGCGAAATACCAGTTCGATGGTATTGCGAAGCCTCGGGAGAATCCCTACTTTTTTTGGAAAAATGAGCGGGGAAATATTACGATATCCGTCATGCGGTGGGCTCAACTCCTAGAGAATAACAAGCGGAAGCTCCGCTATTTATCGACACGACTGCAGGTCAAAGACAAAGGAGTCGAACAGAAGATCAGGGAGGATTTTGCAGAGATCACCTTCGACAATCTCCGGTCCAAACTACGCAAGGTACCGGTCCGTAGTCAATAGGAGGGAGAAGCGATCAATACTCGATTATGACAGAACAAACAGCCAGGGACCTTTTAACATATCTCGTTACCACCTTTCTGAACAATGGATTCAGTGATGTGGGCACCTTTCTTTTGCCGGAATATGGAACACAGAGCCAGTACGAGCAGGTAAACAACAATTATCAATACAGGGATTCTTCCACGGCGCTCCAGGAATTGATCGCTAATCGGGGTACTAGGCCTAAAGAGGCATTACGCCGATTGGTGACGGCGGCGCAGCAGTATTTCAATCTGGCTGCAGCTATTCCGAAGGCATATGCGGGGGCCATAGCGGGGTTTGATTCCACGGCTCGACCACGGATCGATCCAACGATCCGGTTATTGGGGAGAGATCAGGAAACGGTGACCAATGTATCGGCTGTGCTGGAAAATAGCCAGGTGCGCCAGATGCAACGATTGCTCGGTATCCTTGGCGAACGCATCGGTGAGGAAGATGATTCCTTTTTGAATGACTTAGATGACCTTTAGACCATTTGTTATGACAGTACAGACATTAAAAAACAAATTCAACAGGCTGGTTCGAGAGTTAAACAACAACCGAAGGCTGGATATGGGGTTTTCAACAGTGGTGGAAGCAGGATATGAGGCCTTGGTGCTGGCCCAGGTCATGAAAGAATACAGCCGGATATACGGACCGGCAACAAAAGTAGCCCCCCCGGCCCGTCGTACTTTTCTCAACCAGAAACCAGGACAGTTCCGGACAGACAAGGCCTTCGAAGTGACGTTCCAAAAAGGCCGAAGTTTCTACTTCGCGGCAGATATCGAATTATTCGGGTTGTACTGCACCGTCGACAAACGGCCGCATGGGATGTTATTTGAAGCAGACATTGTCGTGATACCGGTCGAAAACCTGGTGGAGGTCCTCACTACCTTTAGAGGCTACCCCGCGCCTCAGCATCTGGATGCTGTCTATGAATGCAAATTCGGGAAGTACAACAAGGGGCAGCTGCGCGAATTGTTAGGTCTCAGAAGACATCTGACCGCATTGAACGGCGGAGACGTGGCAACCAGGCATCCCGATCCTGCCGCATTGCATCAGTTTGCTTGTAAGAATGCCAGGCCCTCCATTCCCATTAAGATGGTTCGGCCCAGCCTGCGGAAATTTTTTGACGAGGAGACAGCCAATCTCTATGATTTACAGCAATTAGCCCTCTTCTAAAAACGCAAAGTAGCCCTAAACGTGGTTTTATGATTAAATGATCAGCATTCTTGCTTTGGTAACTTCGCAGTGCTCACCCTCTTTTCAAAAGACCATCCAGCGATTTTACAAGATCGGCTTGACTCCAGGTAAAGTCATATTCACAGCGAAGCATTTGAATTTCCGGGATCAATGAGAAGAATGCTTGAGCCGCTCAATCGGTTTCGCACGATGGAGAAATAACCGGTTAAATAATGGCACCTGTAGACAGTGGCTAGGAGGGCTTTTTTTTGAAAAATCTTGTACCCTTTTTATACCTCTAACTAAATAAAGAAATGATTATCAGCGAACTTCATTTTCTGTATTGTAACCAGGGAATATTATGATTTTTGATTCTACGAATTGATACTCAAAGCGTGAGTTTATTGGCGAAATAATGAGTCGATCAGTAAGTTCCGGGAAAGAAATTACTGTGGCAATATCGTAAATTGTAATTTAGTTGACTAAGGGGCGCCCCAATAAATTTATGAAGAGGAGATTACCGGACTTTATAGCGATGCTGAAATATCGTGCGGCCGAGGAAGGCGGTCGTACAATGCCCGCGCATTCCGGCTATAGGCCGCATATCAAATTTACGTTTGAAGAAATGCAGACGTCTGGGCAGCAAGTGTTCATCGGTAAGGATATAGTACAGCCAGGCGAAACTGTGACGGCTGAAATTACGATGGTGTCGCCACATATATTTCATGGCAGGATCTCGTGCGGGATGTGTTTTGAATTTCGGGAAGGCGCTGAAGTCATTGGAACCGGGGAAATAATTGAGCTACTTAATCCCGAATTGAACATTGTACCCAAAGGATAATTAATATGGCTGAACTTTCAAATACGGATAAGAAGCTATTTGAGGATGTCGAAAATCTCGGGTGGCATGTTATAAAGGTGATAGCGGACGAAACGGGCCCTGGGTTTGGGTATTCGGTTGGCTTTTTTCAGACTTTTGGACATCCAGAAGTTATAATTATTGGGTTAAACCTTGATTTTATACACTCAATCATTAACGGTATTGGCGAGGACTTGAGAGGGGGGAAGAGGTACCATGCGAGCGAATTTTATTCGGGCATTGTTGAAGGTTACGATTGTTATTTTGTGAAAGTTGATGTTAAATATTATTCTGATTATGTAGGTTACGACAGATGGTTCTATAAGAGTAATAATTTCCCGCTGCTTCAATGTATCTATCCGACAAGAAGTAATGTTTATCCCTTGCAAGATGATTGGCCCGAGGAAATTTCCAATCTGCAGCCAATCCTAGGGGAGGAAAGATTGATATTCCCGGGAACCTAAACTATATTTCTGCCCTAATTAATTGATTTTCATAAATTTGAAGAACGAGTAAGGTTTATAAATGACTTTCAGAACTGAATATTTATAGGTAATTTTGTAATAATGACTTGTAAGGAGGTTTTGTTCAGCGATCACGCGATCACTCAGATGTTCAGGAGAAATATTTCGGTAGATGATGTGAAACTGGTCATAGATAAAGGTGAGAGCATAGCCGAATATCCAAGTGACAAGCCCTATGCAAGTTGTTTAATGCTTGCTTACATCAATAATAGGCCAATACATATTGTTGTAGGTAAGGATGAGAAAATGGAAAGATGTATTGTTATTACGGCTTATGAGCCAGATCCAAGCATTTGGGAACCTGGCTTTAAATCGAAAAAGAACTAATTATGGAATGCGCAATCTGCAAAGTAGGGACGACTGAGAAGGGCACAGTAACAGTGACTTTAGAAAGAAATGGAGCTATTGTCTTAATTAAAGACGTTCCAGCCGAAGTATGCACCAATTGCGGCCATTATTATCTATCGGAAGAGACCACGCGTGCAATTATGAAGACGGGGAATGATGCTATTGAAAATGGTGCCGAACTGGAAGTTGTGAAGCTGAAAGTGGCCTAATTATTTGTTACTAATCTGCCACTAAAATCGCTGAAACGCCCGTCAATCGGGCGTTTTTATTTTCTGTATTGGGAAGTAGCGGGCGGGCGGCGGGTGATACCTTGTTTTCTTTGGTGAAGTTGGAAAACTTTGGTATGTTAGATAAGGCATCCTTGTGACCTGGTCATGCAATATGCGGTGCCACGATTCTATATGAAACCCGGTTTTTGTCTCCTGGTCGCTCTGCATTGCGTGCTGGCTGCGTCCACTCAGCGGGAACCTAAACCCTCCCATGCACCCAGCAAAGAACAACTTGCGCAGATCAAACGCAAATACGGTATGTTCATTCATTTCGGCATCAATACTTTTTGTGATGAAGAATGGACGGACGGGGCAAGACCGCCGTCCATCTATCGGCCGACGATAATCGATGCTGACCAGTGGATCGCCACGGCCAAGGCTGCGGGGATGAAATATGTCATCCTGGTTACTAAACACGAGGATGGCTTTTGTCTCTGGGACAGCAAGTATACCGACTATGATGTCGGCAGCTCGGGCAACCGGACAAATGTGGTGAAGGCTGTAGCCAGGGCATGTCGGAAATATGGATTATCATTGGGGCTGTACTATTCACTGTGGGACCGTCATCTGAACCCCGATCCCAGCGACACCTCTCTGGACAAGGCCTACAACACGTATCTGATCGCACAGTTAAAGGAATTGATCGCTATCACCAGGCAGTACACGCCGATTGTCGAACTTTGGCTGGATGCCGGTTGGGAAAAAGCACGCTCACGCTGGCCCATCGAAGCGATCTATTCGACCGTCAAGGGCCTGGAGCCGCAATGCCAGGTTGGCGTCAACTGGTCGATCGGCAGACCGGACAACCCCGATCCGGACTCGAGTTGGGTTCTACCCACGCAACAAAAAATGGGTTATCCGATCCGATATTTTCCCAGCGATTTTCGCATGGGAGACCCTTATCTCCCGGCCAACCCGGATCCCAAATTGTTTTCCCACGACGGCAAACTCTACTATATGCCTTGGGAAACGACAGTATGTATGAGCCAAAAATGGTTTTACAACACGAGGGACACAGTATATAAAAGCCCAGCGCAGCTATTGAGACTATACCGGATTGCCACGGCGCAGGACAATATCCTGATCCTCGATTGCCCACCGGATAGAAGCGGCCGGTTGCGGGAAAAGGATCGGCAACAGCTTTTGGCTTTGCGGAAGCTGATCGATGCTTTGTAATCGATGCCGTTCGTAAAGAATTGTTTACGGCAACATCATACCACCGGTCGTTTAACAAAAGAAAGAAGACAACCAGGGCAAACCCGGCCCATGCAACGCAACCCGGCCTTTTTCCTTAAATTGCTCAAAATAGCCACATGCGCGACCTCTCCACTATACACGAGCTCATTACCGGCCTCTTCAAATGGCCGGCAACCCCGGCTCAATGGGACCAATACCGCCTCACCAACGAACAAGTGGATTTCTTCAAAGAATACGGCTATCTCGCCAACATAAAACTGCTCGACGAAGCACAGGTCGAACAACTCAAAGCCGAGCTGGAGCAGATCATGGACCCCACTCACCCGCTGAACCACCTCTACCACGAATTTCATAGCAACGAATCCTCCGATGCCGATAAGATCCTGTTCCATGCCCTCGGCGCCTGGCGCATCACGGAAGGCTTTCACGACGTCTTATGGAACCCGGCCTTCACCATGGCCGCAAGCCAGCTATTGGGGAACAAAGCCGTCCGGTTCTGGCATGACCAATTGTTTTGCAAACCCGCAAAACATGGAGGCGTCGTAGCATGGCACCAGGACTATTCTTACTGGACCCGAACCGGCCCCCTGCAACACCTCACCTGCTGGGTCGGCCTCGATGATGCGACGGTTGAGAACGGCTGCCTCTACTATGTACCCAAAAGTCACACCTGGGGCCTGCTCGACAAACCGGCACTGGCGGGCGACATGGGGGGACTGATGCAATACCTAACCGACGAGCAAAAAGCCGCCTTCAAACCCGTGCCCATCGAACTAAAAAAAGGCCACGCAACCTTCCATCACCCGCTGATGGTGCATGGCTCCTATGCCAATTCCTCCCCCAAGTCCCGCCGGGCATTCGTCACAAACGTCTTCGCCGACGGCACCCAATCGAAATCCGACGACGAGCTGCTCAAAGGCGTACCGGTGATAAAAGCCGGCCACCGTATGGAAGGTCAATTCTTCCCGCTGCTATTCACGCCCAACCATTAATCACCCCCCTCATCGCCTCTTCCTTCCCACCAACAAAACCACCCCACCAAGGATCAACAACAAAGGCAGGATCCCAAAGAAAACCAACCTTACCATCCAAACGGCATCGTGGCTCATATTAAGAATGTCACGGGTCTTAGGACGTCTCGTGTCGACCGGGAACCGTCCATAATCCAACCACCGGAACACCGCCGTGCAAAAATCAAAATTTTCCGTCTTCGGCACATGCCTGTCCATCTCCGCGTTGCTCATAAAGTCCGCATCACCCATGACCATGATCCGCTGCTCCCGCCCCGCGACGCGCCGCGTCAAAGCCAAAGCAACCGGAAACGCCCCGCCCTGGGTCCCCTCACTCACCAACACAGGCCGCGCCGTAAACCCCGAGTCACCCGCCGCGCCAGGCCCGCGACCCTGAGCCGCATCAGGCCCACCATCCGCCGCCCCAAGCCCAACAGTCAAAGCCCCAACCCCGGGCAAAGCCACCACCCCATCACCCAAAACCTTAAATGCTGCCGGACAACTATCCGCCACCCCCGCCAAAACAAAATCCGCCGCAAAATCACTACTCGGCCGCACCAACTCGCCACGACCAAAACCCACACCCAACCCAGAAAGCAAAGGCGCCAACACCCCCTGCCGCGCCGGCTCCCCACAAATCAACATATTCCCGCCGGCCGCAACATACCGCCTAAGCGAATCAACCCCGGCAGCCGAAAAACCAACCTTCGGATCCGCCACCACCAACGCCGCCCAACCCGTATCAAGCCCGGCAGCAGCACCCACCGCGCCGGCCCCCGCGGCAGCACCAGCCAGCGAAACCGTATCCACGTCAAAGCCCTGGTTGATCAGCGAATACCGGAAACCATGCTCGTTGGTTACGGTTTTATAATCCGCATCCCCAGCCTTGAAACTACTCCGCTCACCACTCCCCGTCAAAAACCCGATCCGGGGCACCCCCGCAGGATCCACCAGCCGCTCAAGCGCCGCCGTGATCTCCTGCTCAGAAGCATACTGCATCATATCATCAAAAAACCGCAGGAAGGTCCACCGGTCCCCATATTGCAACTGTCTGATCAAATGATAGTTCTCCGGGCCCAGGTTGACCCGTTTTTTAACTTGAGCCGGCGACAGAATAGTACGAAAATCCATCCCCTCCACAAACGCCCGCTTGCGCGCCAACGCCTCCAAAGAAAGCCCGGGATTGTGCTTCAGCAAGTCCTCATCATCCGTACTATCGTAATAATAAACGTAATCCATTTTCATATCGGGCATATACCGCCTGTACATGTCGAACCGTTGTTCGTCCGCACTGTTCCCATCCGGTCTGTCCAGGTAAAACCGGTCCCCGATAATATTGGAGTAGGTGGTAATACGCAGAGGCTTGTCCATTTTCTCTATCGCCTGCCGGCAAGCCAACGTCAGCGTTTGCGTCTTCGTCGCCGTCATATCCCAATACCTCGTCAACGCCGGACGGGAACTAAGCCAACCCAAAAACACAAAACAAAAGAACAGCATCCCATATCTCCCCGCCTTGCGCCGCCGGGAACGCGTCTCACGTCCGGCCTGCAGTCTAAATTGCGTGAGGAACAAAAACAACCCGATGATCAAAACAAAGTATACGACATCCTCACTGCTCACCAGCCCGTCGATAAATTTGTCCGTGCGCCCGGCGATGGATAAATAGTAAGTGATATGCCGCACCGCTTCATTCGTCTGAAACAACCCGCCGACAAAATTCAACAACGCCAGCACCGCGAGCGTGCTAATAGCCGCCACAACCTGGTAGCCGGTTAAAGAGGACATATAAAGACCAATGGCGGAGTACACACATATCAAAAGAAAAAGCCCGATCATCCCACAGATCACCAGCCCATAATCCATCGAATGAATGGCATAAGCACCGGCAGCTCCAAATAAAACAAGCACACCCATCAACACCAGGCAATAACCCACCATCGCCAGGTATTTCCCAAGCACGATATCCCGAACCCGAACAGGAGACGACAGGAGCAGCTTGATAGAGCCGCTGCTGATCTCCCGGCTCATCAACCCCATCGTGAGCAACGGGATATAAAGATAAAGCGTACTCTTGACCCCTGCATAGAACTGGAACCTGCCGCTGAAAATATTGGCCGTCGTCAAATTCATTTGCGCACCCATCCGTTGGGCCCGCCCCACTATCTCGAGCCAACGGGTAAAACCCAGGCCGCACTGAATGGAGAAAATAATCAGCACCAGCCAGGCCACCGGAGAGAAAAAAAGGGCCGAAAGTTCAAAACGCGCTATCCTAACTATTTTTTTCATGCTTATTTGAAGTGTTACTCAATTGAGCAAATATGTCGTCCAATGAACTCTTCTCCAGGGTGATCTGACTAAGCCGCCATCCTCTTTCCACACTCATCACGACGATCTTTTCCAGGATCGCAGGCGACGTGTCGAAATGAAGCCGGATATCGTTGTCCCCCAACGGCTCTACCATGGTGATCCCCGGAATGGCACCGAGTACCAGGGCAGTTGGCGGTGCCTCCAGCCGGACCACCAGGCTATTGGGCTCTATATAATTATTAAAAGCTTCCATAGAGTCGGAAAAGACGATCCTTCCGCCTTCGATCATGATAATGTCTTTGCAGGTCGCCTGGATCTCCGAAAGGATATGGGACGAAAAGATCACCGCACGTTCGACCGCGATCTCCCTGATCAAATTCCGAACCTCCAGTATTTGGTTAGGATCGAGCCCATTGGTAGGCTCATCTAAGACCACCAACATCGGCCGATGGATGATCGCCTGCGCAATACCCACACGCTGTCTGTACCCACCGGACAGATTGCCGATAAGCCGCTTGCTGTAATGCGCGACCCCACATCGCTCCTTGGCCGCATCTACCGCTGCCCTTATCTTGTGCTTCTCGATCAAGCGCAGATGTGCGCAGTAGGTGAGATATTCATCTACGGTAAAGTCCAGGTACAGGGGCGCATTCTGAGGCAGAAAGCCGATAAACCGTTTGGCGGCTTCGGGCTGTTCCCGGATATCGATGCCGTCGATCAAAACGCGTCCCTCGGTTTGATTCAATACCCCGCACAGGATATTCATGGTGGTGGATTTCCCCGCCCCATTGGAACCCAGCAGCCCTAAAATCCCCTTCTGATCGATCGCAAAATTGATGTCCCGGATGGCCCAGGCCTTGCTATAACGGTGCCCAAGGTGCTGCACGCTAACTATTGGTTCCATATATGTTGTTATTCATACCCCGGATTCTGCACCAGGTCGACATTTGATGTCATTTCCGTAAGCGGCACGGGATATAATTCCCAATTGTCACTCCAGCTACCCCCTTTGGCCGCCGTTGCAGCAGGCATGACCTCGTCGGCCAACGACCCCAAAGGATTCACAAGACCAGCCATCCGCTTCAGATCGAACCAACGATGACCGCCTTCCGAGAACAACTCTATCCGGCGTTCATGGACAAGCGCGGTGAGAGCCGCCGTCTTCGATAACCCCATAGCCAAAGCCGGCAAAGGATTAGGGACAGCCACAGTAGCAGCCGCCCGCGCACGGGCACGCAGCACATTCAAATCGGCAATACCCGCATCGACCTGCCCCTCCCGGATACGAGCCTCGGCCCGGATCAGGTATTGTTCCGCAAGCCGAAGCTCCATGCTATATTCCGTCACCGTGGCGTTGCCATAATCCCCGATCTTATACTTGAACGGAAAATAATAAGTGGTCGCAGGACTGGTCGTATGATCGGTGATGCTATCCACCCAGTCCGTCATCCGGTTATCTCCCGGCTCGAACGCATTCAAAAACGCGGGACTAAGCGCAGCGATCTTCCCACCCGTAACGGTCGAAGAAGCGGAGGGATTCGAACTTAGCACATACCACGTCCCTTCCGGCGTCTCTTCCCCGCCGACACCCGCCGGCTGGATCTGCCAGATCGCCTCATTGCTGTTCGCCAGGAATACGCTGTTGAGATCGGTCACCAGGCTATACTCTCCACTGTTGGCGATCACGATGCCGGCCAGCGAATCGGCCGAAGCCCAGTCCCCGTTATACAAATACACCCTCGACAACAAAGCCTGGGCGGCGCCCTTGTTGGGACGGATGCGTTCATTCGTAGTCACCCCATTTCCATCCAGGTAGCCATCGGTCAATTTTCCCGCAGCATCGGTCAGGTCCGCAATAATTTGCGTATACACAGCGGCAACCGAACTCCGTTTGATCGCCATATTGGTCTGATAATCGGTCGTGGTGACCAACGGCACGCCGCCAAATTCGTTTACCAGGTTGAAATAAAAGAACGCCCGCATAAATTCCGCCTCACCCTCGACCTGCGCAGCCACAGGCGCAGAGAGCGAAACCGACTGCTGCGCACCCGCCAGCGCCGCATTGGCTATATAGATGGCCTGATAGCCATAGTTCCAAAGATAGTCGGTCGTATTACTGGACGTGGATGTCGAGATAGAATTGGAATACACCTGCACCGTACCGGCGTTAGTCGAATAGTTCACCAATTCATCCGCCGACATGGCTGGCATGACGCTCCATGCCGTCATCAGCAGCGTATTGGAAGTGAGACTCGCATACAACCCCGTCATCGCACCGAGAGCAGTCGCATCCGACGAGAATACGGTCGTAGCAGCCAGCTTATTGTCCGGCAACCCCGCGTTGACAAATTTTGTACATCCCGAAACCAGGAACACGAAACCCAAAAGGATATAGTTAAAGATAATTTTCATTTTTGCTAAGTTTAAAGCGTTACTTGAAGACCTAAAACCAATTGACGTAACGGCGGCAGCAGATAGCTCTGCGTCTCCGGATCGGGCCCATACTTGTATTTCGTGATCAGCAGCAGATTCTGTCCCTGGAAATAGAACCGCGCAGCCCTGATCCTCGCCTTCCGAAGCCAGACCGCCGGTAGGTTATAGCCTAACGCCACATTCTTCAACCGCACAAAACTCGCGTTCGTATACCCATTGGAGGTATTGGCATAAGCCCAGTTCTGATACGCGATCGTAGATGGGTCCTGCGCAAACCGCGGAATATCGGTTATGTCCCCCGGCTTCTGCCACCGGCCTAAGACCATCGTCGGCTGGTTATTCATAGAACCTGCCACCGCAGGCATATTCTTAAAGCCCAGCTGTTTGACGACCTGCACAAGAATGTCCAACTGCCACCCCTTGTACTGCAAACTGTTTTGGATACCCCCATAATACTCTGTGTTCACATCGACGCTGGCGCTGAAATCCTGGGGCAGCGTCAGGTCGCGGACACTATTGACCAAAACCCCTTTAGAGGTATAATAATTGGCTACGCCCGTGGCAGGGTTGATCCCCGCAAAAGGAACGACTTTTTTGACATTCAACGGCTCGCCGATCGCGTACTTATAGCGTTCGGTGCTGCTGGCGAAACCGGGGTAGTTGACCAGCTTGTTCCGCGGGATCGTGAAGTTCAGCGAGGTCCGCCACGTAAAGGCAGCCGTCCGGATATTGACTGTATTGACCTCGAATTCGAGCCCGGTATTTTGCACCGTCGCGGGCAAATTGTATTGTATAGTGTTAAACCCGGTGGTGGCAGGCAGCAGATATCCTACCAGCTGATTGGAAGAGCGATCCCGGAAATAATCGACATCCACCAGTATCCTGTCTTTGATAAACCCGAGCTCCAAACCCCCATCCAATTTCTTATTGCTTTCCCAGGAATAATCCGGATTGGCCAGGTTATTCGGGGTCAACCCGTTGTCGCCGCCATATTGGTTGTACGTAGGCGAAAAGGTCGAGATAAAGCCATAGCCCGGAATGTTATCACTACCGGTTATCCCATAGCTTCCCCGCAGTTTGCCATAACTTAAAAAGGGCAATCCCTCTTTGATCAGGTTCTCATTCCCGAACAGCCAGCCCGCCCCCACAGATCCGAAATTCCCGAATTGCTTCCCCGGCCCAAAACGCGAAGAACCATCACGTCTGCCGCTGAGATCGACGATATATTTGTCGGCAAGGACATAGTTGATCCGTCCAAAAACGGCGTTATAATCATATTTGCTATAAGAAGTGGTAGTATAGGAAGAATTCGCCGACCCGAGATCGTCGATCAACGCATCATTGAGAAAACCATAGGCGGCGATCGCCGTTTGTTGCGTCAACATCTGTTCAAAGGTCGTACCCGCAAGAACATCCAGCCTGCCGGGCCCGAGAACGCTGCGGTATTCAAGCTGCGGTTCGATATTCCAGGTCTCCGTACTGGCCGAAGTGAACGTATTGAAATTTTGGCCGTTGGAATACAATGCCGGATCGAACGAACTCTCGGGAAACGCATCCGTCGAGTTCATCTGCACATTATTATAGCCCATGGTCGCCCTGATCTGAAGCCCCTTGATGATCTCATAGCTCAAAGCGCCGTTAGCCGTAAGATTGTCGGTCTTCGCATGGAACTTTTTTTGCAACGCGCTATACGGATTTGTCCAGGTAGAACCCGCCCAGTTCAGCTGCCCGTCAGGCAGGTAGAGCGGCGGCGCATCCGGTGCAAGCGTCAGCGCTTCCTGTACAAAATAGGAATCGGTAAAAGTATTGTTGTCCACCAGGTAGCCCACGGAGAAATTGGCCTTGAATCGTTTGTTCAGCGACGTATGATCGATGCCGAGACGACCGGCATTCTTGTTGTCGCCAAAACCGCCTGGGTAAACACTCCCCTGCTGGATGTGACTGCCATTGACGATAAAATGGGTATTTTCATTTCCACCGCTTAGCGACACCTGGTCATTATTATAGGCCGCCGCACCACCCAGCAACACCTTCTGCCAATTGGTATAGCGGGTCGTATCCCACACAAGCAAATCCGGTGCATTACCCGCGTTGGGCGTCTCTCCGTCATTGTTGAAGGCCTCATGCCGCATCTCCAGGTACTGCGGCGTGTTTAGCAGATCCATGAAATGCCCGACCTTCCCAAAACCGCCGGACACATTCACATCGATCTGTGTTTGACCACCAGCTTTCCCCTTCTTCGTCGTTATGAGAATGACCCCATTGGAACCGCGTGAGCCATAGATCGACGTCGCATCCGCATCCTTCAGGACGGTAATGCTTTCGATATCACCAGGGTTCAGCAGGTTAAAAGGACTCAAACCGCTATTCATGGAAAGACTGTAATTAGCGCCATTATAGGCGCCGGATAACGACCCGGTCGTACCCAGTGAAGTGGTTAAAAACGGTACGCCATCTACCAGGACCAGCGGATTGTTGGCCGTCATATTGAGGCTGTTCAAACCGCGAATAGTGATGGCCTGGGCGCTTCCCGGAATGCCGTTAGTTTGCGAAAGATCCAAACCGGCGATCCTTCCCTCCAACGCCATCATCGGATTGGAAATAGGTTCCTGCGCAATATCCTCCGCGCTTATCCTGCCCACGGAGCCGACACTGAACCTTCGGGTATTCGTACCATAAGCGATCACCTGCGCCTGGTCCAGCGGGTTGTTGCTCGGCAAAAGAGTAATATGCAATGCCCCACCCGAACGCAAACCGGCATTCACCCGGACCGTCCGGGGCGTCATCCCCGTATAGGACACGATCAAAACCGCATTGGAGTCCGCCAAAGGCAAATTGAAAATCCCCTTCGCATCCGTCTGCACCGCCCGCTTACTGCCCCTGACCATAATGCTCGCGCCTTCAAGGGGAACTCCCGAACTATCCGTAACCCTGCCATGGATCTCCGACGGCGGAGCCTCAGTCGCAGGCGCTACGGCCAAACCAGGAACAGGCCGGCGTTCCACCGCGATGACCCGGCCTTCGATCGACCACGTGAACGGCATGTTCTTAAAACACGCCTCGAGTACTTGCGCCACGGAGACATTTTTAAGATCGAGCGAAACGGTACGTCCCTCTTCCACAACATCGGCATGGGCAAAAACGACGTAATTGGTTTGACGCTCGATCGCCTTGAAGACCTTTTCGAGCGGCGCATTCTTCACCGTCACCGTAACGGTTTGTGCTACCCCCGCGGCCTGTACTCCAAAAGCCGCCACGGTTAATAAAAGTACAGTCAGCTGCATGACTAACAGAGTTTTGGTAAGCCCCCATTTTGGACACGGAGGGGCATAGTGAGCCTTAAAAACCATACATTTGCATTGTTTTGGTGATAAATAAGCAGTCTTAGTCGATCTTGTTTTGAGTCACCCGAACGCGGCCGGCGATGTTTGCAGCATTTCCGGCTTTTGTTTTGGGGTTATTTTTTTTGTGCCAATTTTATTGTGTGACGATGATCGTCTTGCCCTGGATCCGAAAATGCACCTGTTCTTTCTGCAATACCTTCAACACCTGCGACGCGTTTAGATCCCGTGGTAGCTTGCCCCAGAACCTGTCGGGGGAAACGGCACCCTCAAACTTTACGTCTACATTGTACCACCGCGCAAGTTGCCGCATCACCGTTTGGATATCGGCGCGATCGAACTGGAACAGTCCATTCTTCCACGCCACGGCCTCGTCCACATCTACAGAACTACGCACCGTCAACGAGCCGCCCAATTGAGAAACAGCCTGCTCACCGGGTTTCAAAATAACCCGGCCACCGGCTGCATCGACCCGGACACGGCCCTCAAGCAGGGTCGTCTTCAAACCCGGCTCATCAGGATAAGCATTGATATTAAAATGAGTACCCAGGTCTTCGATGGTATCGTTGCCCACCCTTACCCGGAACGGCTGGTTAGCCTTATAGTTGACTTCGAAATAAGCCTCGCCCGTAATGCTGACTTCTCGCAGCTTGCCCGTAAAGGCGGTAGGATAAGTGATGGAGGAGGCCGCGTTAAGCCATACCACTGTGCCATCACTCAACGTCAATTGATACTGGCCCCCACGCGGAGTAGAAAGCGTATTGTGGGCAACGGCACCCACACCCGAAACAGCATCGACCGCACCCGCAGCATCACCAACCCGCCGATAACTTAGCCGGCCACTGCTCACCTTGCTCACCCGGGCATCGCCCTCCGTCACCAGGTCGCCCTGCCGCGCACTATCCAAAATGATCTGCCGGCCACCAGCCAGCGTAAGCACCGCCTTGTTTCCACCAGGAAGCACATCCGCCGCCGAAGCCTTCGAAACCACTATAGCCTCCTGCCGCTTTTGATGAGTGGAATAATAAACTACCCCCGCACCCAATAAGATAAGGACAGCCGCGGCGGAACGATACCACAAAGCCCGCACCCGCCGCACCGGCCGCACCAGTTCCGCACCATCCACCGCCCGCAAGTGCCCGCCCTCGGCCTTGATCGCCGCCAACATCCGCCCCCAATCGATATTCGGCACCTCGACACCAGGAGCAATCGCATCCCAGTCCTTCTCCAACAAAACGCCCAACTCCCGCATCTCTGCCTCGGAGATCTGCTTGTCGGCATACTGCCGGAGTAAATACCTCAGTCTTGACATGGGATCGTGCATACCCTAGGGACAGCCAATCCAACCGTTTGTACTAGTGAGAGGAAAAAAAATAATGGATATAAAGGACCGCCGCAACGACCTTACCATGATCATGGAGATACTGCTGGATCTTCTTCCGGGCGGCTCCGAGATGATTTTTAACCGTGTTCGGCGAGATATTAAGCTGGTCGGCAATCTGCTCCCGGCTGAGCCCACCATCCCTGCTAAGCTGAAACACGATCCGCTGCTGCTCCGGAAGCTGCAGGATGGCCTCAGCTACCAGCGCCAGACTCTCCTTATAAAAGAATTCCTCCTCGGGATCCGCTCCAAGAACGGCCGGCCGGGCGCCAAGCCTGCTTTTCCCCTGGCGCTCATTCGCCATCTTCTCCAGCTGATTCAGCGCATGATTCTTGGCGGTCACAAATAAATAATTGCCGGGATTCACGATCTCCCCCAACCCGCGCCTGTTCAACCATAGTTTAAGAAAGACATCATGAACCAGCTCCTCGGCCACCATCTCCACCTCGACCATATGCAGAATAAAAGAATAGACCTTAGTATTATACCGGTAAAAAAAGGCATCGAACGCTTCTTCGTTGTCCCCCGACATTTCCGAAAATAACTCCACATCAGTATAGGAAGGGTACGAATGCATGCCAGCCGCAGTTTAGATAAAAATACAACAAAGACTAGTACTTTCCCTTTATCCGCCTGTCTATATTCGGAACATATAAAAAAAACACATGCAAGCTAAGATTTTAGCCATGCTCCTGTCCGCTTTCATCGACTCCGGCTATACCACCGTCAAAATAAAAATGCAAGATGCGGAAGGCTATACCATCCGCTTCTATCCTGCCATCACAGAGACACATGCAAAAAACGGCGCCTATATCGTTTATACCTGCAAGATCCCCTACGACGAAACCTGCATGCTGGTGATAAAAGACCCCGCCTTCAAAACCGATCCAAAAAAAGGCCTCATCCCCGCTCCCCCACTCCAACTCTTTCTGAAAAAAGGCGCAACCATCACCATCGATGGCAATGCCAAAACGCCGGCATTGGCCACGATCACCAGTACTGACAAAGACGTAAACGAATACGATCACTACCGCACCAAAACGGCGAAGCTGGACAATGACCTCTGGCTGGCCAATAAAAAACAACTGCAACTCAAAGCACAGGGCGACACAGCTCAGGCCGCGGCAATGGACAAAACGATAAAAGACATCCTCCAACAAAAAAACGCCTGGAACCGTGACTTTGTAAAAAGCTATCCCCGCAGCAACGCGGCACTGCAAATCTTCAGCCTATACTATCAGCAGCTCGATAGCCAGGATGCCTGGAAACAATTCAGCCAATTTCCCGACTCGCTAAAAGAGCAGGGGACCGGCAAAGCCATAGCCGCATTTTTCGACTCGCTTCATCATACCGAAGCCGGAAATCCCGTGATCCCGTTCAAACAGATAGGCATCGACGGAAAACTCGTCGATATCGAAGCCCTTAGAGGAAAAGTGGTCGTTATCGATTTCTGGGGATCCTGGTGCGGTCCCTGCCGCCGGAGCCATCCCCACCTCAAAGCCCTCTACGAGAAATATCACGACAAGGGTCTGGAGATTATCGGCATCGCCTACGAAGGCGGCACCCCGCAAGGAAAAGACAGCATCTGGCGAAAAGCCGTAAAGGAGGATAGGATGACGTGGCTACAAATACTCAACGATCCCGACCATATCGACCTCGCAAAGCGCTACAGCGTAACCGCGTTTCCAACAAAACTCATCGTAGATCGCCAGGGCAACATCGTCTTCAGAGTATCCGACAGCTCCTCGCCCGAGTTCGACCAAAAACTGGAAGAGCTCTTTAACTAGCCCGCCCAATCAACCCCCCCGCCGGTAAAAAAAATATTTTTACCACACTAAGGGTAATCCCTTTGCCCGCCACTCAAGGTTATAGATGATTTAAAACCTTTTTTAAAAACCAATTCAGCTGCCATGCTAAAAAAGCAATTTGCATTTTTGCAAAGAGGGAAGTTTATTGTCTTTTTTCTTCTCTTTTTAAGTGCTTACAATTTTTCATTCGCCCAGGAAAAATTAACCGTAAGCGGTACAGTCACCTCGGATAGCAGCCTGCCCCTATCCAGCGTGTCGATAAGCATAAAAGGACAGTCAGGCGGTACCACCACAGACGCCCGTGGAGCATTCACCATCAGGGTCGACAAAGGCGCTACACTGATATTCTCTATCGTCGGCTATGAAGACAGGCAGGTAAAGATCGATAACCCAACCACGGACCTAAGCGTAAAACTCGCCTCAAAATCCTCCGCCTTAAACGACGTAGTAGTCATAGGCTACGGCACCCAAAAGATAAAAGACGTAACCTCCGCGATCACCGCCGTTAACCTCGGCGACGAAAGACAGCGGCCCGTAGTGAACGTCATGCAGGAATTAGCAGGCAAGGCCGCCGGCGTACAGGTACAACAGTCAAACGGCGCACCTGGCCAGGATTTCCAGGTCCTCATCCGGGGCTTTACCTCTTTAAGTGGCAACGCTACCCCCGTCTACGTAGTAGACGGTATCGTCGGCTACAACATCGCGACCCTCGACGTCAACAACATCGCCAGCATCACTATCCTCAAGGATGCCTCCGCCACGGGTATCTACGGTGTCGCTGGATCTGCCAACGGCGTAGTACAGATTACCACCAAAAAAGGCGTAGCCGGCCAGGCTAGAATAGATGGCGACTTCAGCCAGAGCATCCAGTCTGTAACAAAAAAACTCGACGTATTAAATGGCGTACAGCTGCACCAATTGCAGATCGACGAATTCACCAACGCCGGCCGCGCCTCCGATACCGCAGGCATTAGATTACCCGCTAATTGGCAGAACATCAACAACAACTGGCAGAACATGCTGTTCAGAACAGCGCCGATCACGCGGGCCAGCATCCGGGTCTCCGGCGGCGATAGCAAAGGCGGGAATTACGCCCTTAACCTCGGTTATTTGAACCAGCAAGGGATCATGCCGACTATCGGCTCCAAAAAATATTTCGCCGGATTGACGGCGGAGACGAAATTGAACAAATGGTTGACCATCGGCGGCAGAGCGGATTATGTCCGGCAGATCACCAACAACATGCCGGGTGGAACCCAGGGTACCACCGGTCACGGCGGCGGTGGCTCAGGCGCCGTTACAGGAGCTGCCATTGCCTTTTCGCCCTACGCCTCCCTCAAAGATCCCGCCACCGGTTTCTACGCGGTCGACAACAGCAACGGACAAGCCATACCGAACCCCCTCGGTCAATTGTATGGCACCTCGGACGTAACGACCTTCAATATCATTAATGCAGAAGGACATGTCAATATCCGGCTGCCCTTCGGTATAACCTATACCAACCGCATCTCCG
>Ga0134126_10002430_pt1 | contig 23495 bp, 15 predicted proteins | sample KB31752_FD_96881 | JGI IMG/M metagenome (GOLD analysis project Ga0134126, IMG submission 96881) | Terrestrial soil microbial communities with excess Nitrogen fertilizer from Kellogg Biological Station, Michigan, USA - KB3-175-2 | ecosystem: Environmental > Terrestrial > Soil > Unclassified ... | reverse complement strand
GCGCGGACTCGACACGCCCAGGAGAGAATTTTCTCCGGCTCGTTCGCGGGGCGGCAACGGCTAAGATCGCGGCCTGTGATCTCGGTGGCCACCTGGAACGTTCTGCACCGGGTCCATGCCGAGAACTGGGGCGAGGACATCCTGGCCCGCTGGCCGGACGAGACGGAGCGGATCGCGGCCATCACGGCCCGGCTGGCGAGCCGAACCGAGCAGGTCATCGCCCTGCAGGAGGTCAGCGGCGATCAGCTGGCCAGCCTTCGCGCTGCCCTGATCGGCCGGACCGTGCACGCGTTCAGGTACCCGCGCGTTCCCCGGCCGCGCCGTAGACCCTCCCTGCTGCACGATCGGGCCGAGTACCTGGTGCTGCTGGTCGACGAGCCGGGCCGGGTGGTCGCCGCCGAGGCCTTTGCGGACGACCCCGGCAAGGGGGCGCTGGCCGTCCGGACCGCTGACGCGCTGTTCGTCTCGACCCACGTGAGCGGCGATCAGCGGCGCACGCGCCAGCTCGCGCACCTGGCCGGACTGACCGTCGGCGACCTGGGGCATCCGACGGTCCTTCTCGGTGACTTCAATACCGATCGGGCCACGGTCGCGTCGGGGCTGGGCGGCGACTTCGTCATCGAGGATCTTTCTCCGGGCGCTCTGCCGACACGACCACGCCCGCTGGAGTCGAAGCGCCTGTACATCGACCACGTCGCGGCACGGGGTGCGGGGATCAGCGCGGCGGCGGTCGAAGATGCCGGCGGACTGTCGGACCACAATCTCGTCCGCGCGGGCATCACCCGCTACCCGGGGTCCTGATCGGTGTCATGGTCGGGCCAGACGCCGATGTGGTCGCGTTCCTCCTGCAGTTCGACCCGGTTGCGCATGGCCAGGCGCCTGGTCATCTCGCGCGGGAGCTGAACCCGGCCGGCCCGGTCCAGCGTCGCGTACTCGCGGGCGTGCAGCGTGGTCTGGCCCGCCTCGTCGGTGGCCGCGTGCCGTATCGTCTCGCTGCTGGTCTTGCCGTCCCTGATCGCGATCGTCCGGCGGACCTGCGACGACACGGCCGGGTCGTGGGTGACGACTAGCACCGTGACGCCGAGCTCGGTGTTGGTGGTCTGCAGGGCGGAGAACACGTCCTGGGCGGTCAAGGAGTCCAGCTCGCCGGTGGGCTCGTCGGCCAGCAGCACCTTCGGCTGGTTGGCCAGCGCGGTGGCGATGGCGGCGCGCTGCTGCTCACCGCCGGACATGCGGTCCGGGGTCCGGCCGGCGCAGTGCGCGATGCCGAGGGCGTCGAGCAGGAAGCCGGCCCGCCGCTGCCGTTCCCGGCGGCTGAACAGGCTCAGCCGCATGGGCAGCAGCACGTTCTGCTGGGCGGTCATGTAGGGCAGCAGGTTCCGCGATGCCTGCTGCCAGATGAAGCCGACGACGTTGCGCCGGTAGGCCAGCCGCTCCCGTGCGGTCATCGCGCCCAGGTTCTGGCCTGCCACCCACACGGTGCCCGCCGTCGGCGTGTCCAGCCCGGCCAGGATGTTCATCAGCGTGGACTTGCCGGTGCCCGCGGCGCCGATCAGCGCGGTCAGCTCCCCGTCGGCGATCAGCAGGTCCAGCCCCTGCAGGGCCTGTACCTCGATGCCCACGCCGGTGTAGATCCGCACCAGCCGGTCACAGACGATCATCCCGTCGGCAGCGGTGGGAGCCTGGTCCGGCGAGGTCGGCGGGACACCTGCGGTCGGCTCGGTCATCGGTCTGGGCCCTTCAGTCAGCGATCCGCAGCGCCCTGGCGCTGCCGCGGTGGTAGGTGATGACGGCCTGCACGGCCAGGAAGAGCAGCGCGGCCAGGACCAGGCCGACCGCGGCCACGGCCAGCGGGAGCGCGGCGGGAGTCACCAGGATGGCCGACCTGGTCCCGCTGAACGCGGCCAGGTTCAGTGACGGCCCGACCAGTGGCGCGAGCAGCGCGGCACAGGCGACGCCGCCGATGGCGGCGGCCATGACCGGGGGCAGCGTCTCGGTGGCCAGGAGCAGCTGAGCCTGCCAGCGCCGCAGCCCCAGGGTCGCCAGGCGGACCAGCGTCATCTCGCGGGTCCGGGCCGAGAGCAGCAGCAACAGCAGCAGGACCAGCGCGCCGAATCCGGCCGCGGTCAAGGTTCCCTGCACGAGGGCCGTCTGCGCCGCCTGCAGCACCGGCGCGCTGGTCAGCGCGGCCAGCGCCGAAGCCCGCAACGTGACCGACGCGCCGGGCAGCGCGCGCCGGACGGCGGCGGTCAGCCGCGCCGCATCCAGCCCTGGCCCGGCGACCAGCATGAGCTGCGGCGCGGGCGCCTGGGGCCCGAGCACCCGCAGCGGCAGCACGATGGCCGTGCCTTCCGCCGATCCGGGGACCCGGCCGGTGCGCCCGGCCAGCCGGATTTTGAAGTTGCCGGTCCCCACCACGCTGAGGGTGGTCGGCGCCCGGCCGACGAGCGGGGCGGCGGTGCTGGTGGCAACCACGGGGATGATCCCGGCCGGCTGGCCGCGGGCGCCGTGTCCCGACAGCGCGGCCAGCGGGAAGGGCGCACCGGGTCCCTGGTCGACCACGGCCGCGTACCGGGCCGGGTTGGTGAACAGCACGGGCATCTCGAACCCGGCGGGCAGCGACCCGGCGTCGATCACGGCGGTGGCGGTGGAGACGACACCGGGCACCGAGGAGATCTGCCGCTGCAGCGCCGGGGTGATCACGTCGCCGGACGGGGCCTGGATGATCGCGTCGGCGCTCACCTGCTGCCAGGAGGCGGCCACCTGGCTGCGGGCGACCGAGGTGCTGACCAGGTCCGGGAACGCCACCATGGCCAGCACGAGCACCAGGGCGAAGGAGGGCAGCACGGTGCCGGGCGGGGTACGGGTGGCACGGGCCAGGCCCACGAACGCGACCACCCCGCGCGAGCGGCCCGCGATCCGGGCCAGTTCGCGGGCCAGGGGCGGGTAGCACCGCAGCACGACCACGGCCACCGGGATCGCGACGAGCACGGGGGCCGCGCTGGTGTACAGGCCGCGGCCGCCGGAGCTGAGGCCCTGGTCCCGGAGTACGACCAGCCCGCCGATGGCCGCGGCCACCACTGCCACCTCGATGACGATCCGCCGGGCCGCGGGCCTGGGGCCGCCCGCCCGGCGCACGCCGCCCTCGGCCCGGCCGGTGAGCGGCGCCGCCACCCGCTGCGGGACGACGCTGACCAGGACCGGGCCGACGAGCGTCACGGCCAGCGTCAGGCCAGCCAGCCACCAGCTCACCGCGTCGCCGTCGCCGGGGGTCAGGCCAATGGCGAGCACGGCGGCGGCCGCCCCGGCGGCCACGGCGATGACCAGGCTGGCCCGCAGCACCAGCCAGCCGAGCTGATACAGCGCCGCGCCCCTGGCTCGCATGAGAGTGAACTCGGCGGCGCGGCGCTGGGCCACCAGCCGGGCGCCGAGCAGCACCACCACGGCTCCCATGACGGCCAGGCTGACGTACATCAGCTCGAGCACGGGGGCGACGGCCCTTTCCCCGCCGATGAACGGCGCCAGGATGGCGGGAATCTGCGAGACGATCGTCACCGGGAGCGGGCTCTGGGTGCTGTGATCAATCAGCGTGATCCCGGAGGAGACCAGGCTGCCGACTCTCGCGTTCAGCCCGCCGGCCTGGCCTGCGGTAAGCCGGCCGAGCGCGACCGGGTACGCCCAGGTCGCCTCCATCTGATCGGTGTTGAGCTGGGATTCGAGGAACGGGAGTTCGCCGGGTCCGACGAACACCGCTCCGTTCCAGTACGGCCGGTGGCCCGGCCCTGGCGGCGTCTGCAGGGGCCGCGCCGCCAGCGGTTGCTGGGTCCAGAAGGCGGCGGCCGGGCTGGCGGGCCGGATGATCCCCGTGATCATCAGCTGCAACGGGCCCGCGCTCACGTGGCTGCCGACCCGCAGCCCGAACCTGGCCGCGGTGGCGGTGGTCACGGCCGTCGGCACGACCGCCCCGGCGCCCGGCACCGGGCCGCCGTCCGGGAGCCGCCCGGCCGCGAGGCGGCCATAGCGGGCTAGCTCCGTGCGGTAGATCATCTCGAACCGCGGCCGACCATCCCCTGGAGGCTGGGCGGCGCCGGTCACCGCCACGTCGCCGGTGGTCAGGCCGATCCAGGCGGGTGGGTCGCTGGCGACAGGCACCCCGTTGGCGGCCAGCCGCGCCCGCACGGAGGCGCCGGCCCTCGCGAGGTCGGCGGCCGGAAACGTGTTGGCTCCGTTCATCATCGACGTCGCGCTGCTGGTCCCGATGACGGTCCGGTCGACGGGATGCGAGGCCGCGATTTCGCGCTGCAGGGCCGCGGTGCGCAGCCCGGCGCTCTCCCGCGGGATGGCCAGGCTGGCCAGTACGGAGACGAACACGAGCAAGCCGAAGGCAACACTGGCGGCGGCCCCCATTCCGGTCAGCCGGACCCAGCCGGACCGCACCCGGTTTCTCATCCGGCCTCCACCCGCAACTGGGCCGCCGGGTCGGGTCGGCGCAGGACCGACAGCACGGCGGCGGCGGCCGGCCCGGCCGCGGTGATGAGGGCCAGGGCCACGGCCGGGCCGAGCGGCATGATCACCAGCGCCCACGGCACCGGCGTCGTCGCACTCGCGGTCAGGGTGATCGCGGGCACCATCAGGCGGGCCAGGCCGATCCCGGTCAGCAAACCCGCGGCGGCGGCCGGAAGGCTGAGCGCGCACTGCTCCAGGCACAGGTGGCCGGCCTGGGCGGCCTTCCCCACGCCGAGCGCGGCGAATACCGCGCTCTGCGTCCGCCGCGAGCGGAGGCTGGCCGCGACGCTGATCGAGAACCCGATCACGCCGAGCAGCACCGCCGCCAGGCCGATGGCCAGCATGGCCTGGCGGGGGGCCTTCATCAGCGGGTTGCCGAGCAGGGCCGCCTCCTGGCTGGCCTGGCCGGTGACCGACAAGCCCAGGCCGGGCGGCAGGCGCGGCACCCGGTCGCCGGCGGTGCGCAGCCACCAGCGGGTCACCGGCAAGAGGATCTCCTGGTGGGCGGCGAGTACGTCGTTGACCTCGGCGAGGTCGGCGATCAGCGCCCGGTTCTTCCCGAAGACGGTCGGGAACCTGAGCACGGAGGCCACGATCTCGACCGTGACCGAGGGCCCGCTGGGTGACACCGAGGGCTCGCCGGCAACTGACCCGCCGAGCCCGGACCCGCCGAGCGGCACTGAGGCGACCGATCCGATGTGGAGCCGGCTGGCCGCCAGGTAACCGCTGGTGGCGATGGCCGGGATGAGCTGGCCCGACGGTGCCACGATCGCGATCTGCCCGGTGGGAGTCCCGTGCGGGAAGTCGAGGCTGTGCATGATCTTCGCCGAAGGGTCGTGTCCGGCGCTGAACGTGAGCCGCTGCCCGCCCCCGGCGACGCCGTGCCAGCCGTGGACCGACGGCGGCGCTCCGTCGGCCGGCGGCGGCGGCCCGAACGGGCTCGGCGGCCCGGCGGGCACGAACGTCGAGGATCCGGTGGGCTGCCAGGGGTGCAGGCCGGAACCGCGGCTGAACAGCCGGCCGAACGGGCCGGCTTGTGTGGCCGCCACCGCGAGGGAATCGATGCTGAGGCGGGCGGTCGGGGCCGACGTCGGCCTGGCCCGGTCGTACGGCGGCAGGTCATAGGTCATCGTGAGCTCGAGCAGCCGCAGCGGGTAGATCGCCTGCCGCGAGCTGGCCAGCGTGAAGACCAACGCATGCGGCCGCCCGTCGACGGGCAGGAGCCCGTCGGCGGCCACCTTGTAGGTGGCCCCGGCGGCGTCCTGGATCCAGGCCGTGACCGCGGCTGAGCCCAGGTCCCTGCGCACCTCGGCCGCACTGGTGTGGGGGCCTGCCCCCAGCGTTCCCAGGATCTCCAGTCGGTCCGGCTGGCCGGGCAGCATCAGCCCGGATAGCCCACTCGGGGTGATCCGGTGCCACAGCGTGCCGAGCGGAAGGGCCGACAGGTCCGACCGCAGCCGGATCGTCTGGCCCGCCGTCCTGGCGTCCAGGGCGATCAGCTGGCCCCGGCTGCCGATGTCGGCCAGTCCGGCCGACGTGGCGGCGGTGACACCGGGGGCCCTGGCGATGGCCGCGGCCGGGCCCTCCGGCAGCTGGGCGGCGGCGTCCACCCGCACGTCCGAGCCGACCGAGAAGGCGGCCTGGTCCGCGGCCGACTGCCGCCAGCTCGCGTTCCCGGCCAGCGCCAGCGTGGTGGTCGCCGTCGCGACGACGACGAGCAGGGCCGGGCCCGCCTGGCGGATCGGCCGCCTGGCGATCTGCCAGCTCACCATGGCGGAGGTCAGCCGCCGTTCGTGGTCGGTCGCCTTGTCGGCCAGCCGGGCCAGCAGCGGCAGCCCGCGCAGCGGGATGAGCGCCACCCCGGCCAGCGCGAGCGCGGGGGCGACGGCGACCACCGGATCGATCCCGAGCGAGCCCGCGGCCGGATGCGCGACCGCCGAATAACCGCGCAGTTGCCAGACCGCGACCGCGGCCAGCGCCACCACGGCCAGATCGCCGCCCGCCCAGGCGATCCCGGCCAGCCGGGCCTGCCGCCCGCGGCGGAGCCGGGCCGCACCGGGGCTCAGGGCGTGCAGCGCGGGCCAGGTCATGACGGCCACGCACAGCACCAGCATGATGAGGGCTGACAACCAGGCCAGCGAGGTGACGCCCCCGCCCGGCCCTGAGCTGTCCAGGCTCAGGTGGCCCAGGCGGGCTAGCGGGCCGGTCAGGCGGGTGCCGGCCAGCACGCCCGCGACGCCGGCCGCGATGCCGAGCACCACCGCCTCGGCCAGCACCGGCCGGGCCACCTGCCACGTGGTGGCGCCGCGCGCCCGCAGCAGCGCGGACTCCTCCTCGCGCATGCTGGCCAGCAGCCGCGCGGCCAGCACCAGCGCCGCCGCGGCCACCAGCAGCAACTCCAGCGCGGCGATCGTGAACAGCGACCGGGCCAGCACGACGGTGCTGCCGACGCTGGCCAGCAGCGGGGGCAGGCCGGAGGTAATCTGCAGCCCGTCGGGAAGGGTCGCGCTCAGCCGTGAGACCGCCGCGCTGGTGCCCGCGGCGAGGCCCTCGACGTTCCCGCGGGACAGGCCCCGCGCCTGGGGAAGCACGGACCACGAGGCCTTGCTGGCGGCCAGGCCGCCAGCGAACGCCGCCGGGTTCACCACCGCCGGGCCGTAGTCCACATTGGTACCGACGATGGCGCTGCCGGCGTAGACGACGGGGAAGCGCTGGACGCTGATGCCCGAGACGGGTACCAGGTCGAGCGCCCAGTAGGGCGACGCCGGGTTCCTGGGCCGGTACAGGCCGGTGATGCGCAGCGAGATCGGCTTGTGGGCGTAGGTCGGGGTGCCGGTCAGCAGGGAGCCAGAGGCCAGGTGCAGCCGGCTGGCCACGGCGGCCGGAAGCGCCGCGGGCAGCGGGCCGCCGGGGCGCGACGGACCTGGCCACTGGCCGGCGGTCAGCATCGCCTGAGCGCTGATCCCCGACAGGGCCGCGATCTCGACCTGAGTAGTGTTCGGGATGAAGCCCGGCGTCGGCAGCTGGATCGGCTCGGCCCACAGCGCGCTGTTCATCTGGAAGCCGACTCCCGGCCAGGCCCGGCGCAGCCGGGCCCGGATCAGCCGCGAGTCGGCGGCCGCCTCCCCGGAGTTGGCCACGCCGCTCAGGCCGATTACCCGGCCCTGCGGGGCGGCCAGGATGCTCCGCGCTCCGGACGGGATCACCGCGTCGGCGAAGGTCCAGAGCACGGCCGCGCACCCGGTGCCGAGCAGCACCGTGACCGCGACGCAGGCCAGGAGCAGCCACGAGGACCTGGCTCGGCGGACGAGGAAGGTGACTCCCAGCCCGCGCACCGGTCGCCCCTACTCGCCCTCGACGCTGGCGATGGTCCCGTCCGCCAGCGAGATGACCTTGTCGGCCAGATCGATCAGGGCCTCGTCGTGGGTGGCGACCAGGGCCGTGATCCCCTCGGAGCGCACCACGCTGAGCAGCAGCTCCATGATCTGGCGGCCGGTCTCCAGGTCGAGCTGGCTGGTCGGCTCGTCCGCGATCAGCAGGCCCGGCCGGCCGGCCAGCGCGCGGGCGATCGCCACCCGCTGCTGCTGGCCTCCGGACAGCTCATCCGGGCGGTGCACGGCGTGGCTGGCCACGCCGGTCAGCGCCAGCATGGCCGCGACCCGGTCCCGGCGCTCGCTGGGCCGCACCCCGGCGATGCGCAACGATAGCCCGACGTTTTCCGCCGCCGACAGCATCGGCACGAGCCCGAAGGACTGGAAGATGAAGGCGACCCGGTCGCGCCGCAGCGCCAGCCGCTGCCGCTCGGACATCCGGCTCACCTCGCGGCCGTCCACCCACACCCGGCCGCCCGTCGGGTCGTCCAGGCCGCCGATGATGTTGAGCAGCGTGGTCTTGCCGGAGCCCGATCGCCCGCGCAGAGCAACGAGGCGACCGCGCTCGACGGTGAACGAGACCTCGCGCAGGGCATGAACGACCGTATGCCCGCTGCCGAATGTCCGGCTGATGCCGTCCACCGCCACCATGACCGAAGGCGACAGGCCAACGTTGGCTAAGCCGCGCGCCGTGTTTGTCCGCCTGGAGTCCATTCCGGGCTTAATGCTCTTCCCTTACCTACTGACAATTCAAGATCGGGCGCTCGATCGTTACCGATTTCCTGCGTCCCGACCAGGCAGGAAGCCCGGCAGGAATACCGGCAGTTTGCGAGGGCCCACTTGGTACTGTTTGCCGGGAACGTGGCGGTGGGGGCGGTGATGGTGGAGGAGCCGGGCGGTGGCCAGGCTTTCGGAGACCTGCTGCGCGAGCGGCGGGTCACGGCCAGGCTCTCCCAGGAGCAACTGGCCGAGCGGGCCGGGCTCGGCGTCCGCACGATCCGCGAGCTTGAGCGCGGGCGGGTCAGACGGCCGCACCGGGAGTCGGTGGTCCTGCTGGCCACCGCGCTGGGCCTCTCACGGGCGGCGATGGCCGAATTAGCCCGCGCGGGCGGCCAGCCGCCGCCGCCAGAACCTGCGGTCACAGCAACGGAGGCGGTGTGCCCGGCTCAGCTTCCGGCCGGCATTCCCGACTTCACTGGTCGCCTCGCCGACGTCGGCGAGCTCACTGACTTGCTTGCGGGGCCGCCCGAGGGACGGGAGCGCACCGCCGTCGTCGTCTGCGCGATCACCGGGGTAGGCGGAATCGGGAAGACATCCCTGGCGCTACATGCCGCCCACCAGGTCCGAGATCAGTTCCCCGACGGGCAGCTTTTCATCGACCTGCGCGGGACCGACCCGCGGCCGCTGGATCCGGGCGAAGTGCTGGCCCGTTTCCTGCGCGACCTGGGGGTGGATGCGGCGCTGGTACCGGCCGACCCGGAAGAGCGCGGGGCACGGTACCGCAGTCTCGTGGCCCGCCGGCGGGTGCTGGTGGTGCTGGACAATGCCAGCGACGCCGAGCAGGTTCTGCCGCTGCTGCCGGGCGGGCCGGGTTGCGCGGTACTTGTCACCGGCCGCAGCCACCTGCCTGGCCTGCCCGCGCGCCGGCTGCTGGACTTGCAGATGCTGAAGCCCGCCGACGCCGAGACGCTGCTGGCGCGCATCATCGGGCCTGGGCGGGCGGCGGCGGAGCCCGACGCCATGGCGGGCGTGGTCGCCGCCTGCGCCGGCCTGCCGCTGGCCATCCGGATTGCCGGAACCAGGCTGGTGCTGCGGCCGGGCTGGACAATCAGCTCCCTGGCCGACCGGCTCGCCGACCACCGGCGCCGCCTGGCCGAGCTGGGCGTCGCGGACCTGGCCGTGCAGAGCAGCTTCGAGACCAGCTACCGGGCGCTGGTCGCCACCGCCAGCCCGGCCGCCGGTGACCCAGGCCGGGTGTTCCGGCTGCTGGGGCTGCCGACCGGACCCGATATCAGCCTGCCCGCCGCCGCGGCCCTCCTGGGGCAGGCCGAGCAGGACGCCGAGGTCGCGCTGCAGACGCTCGTGGACGCCCACCTGCTCGATGAGCCAACGGCAGGTCGCTACCGCCTGCACGACCTGCTTCGTATGTACGCCGCGGAACGCGCCGCCGCCGAGGAAACGGCGCAGACTCGGCACGAGGCGCTGCGGCGGCTGTTCGGCTGGGAGCTCCAGACGCTGAGCACCGCGAGCGAGCAGTGGTGCGAGACCGAGCGGGACAACCTGCTCGCGTCCGTCCGCCAGGCCGCCGAGTGCGGTCTGGATGACCTCGCCTGCCAGCTCGGGATCCGGCTATATTCCTATCTTGACCTGCGGGGCCACTACCAGGATCTGGTCGTCGTCAGCCAGATCGGGCTGGCCAGCGCCCGCGTTCTGGGCGACCGGCCGCGCGAGGCGGCCGCTCTCAACAACCTCGGCCTGGCCTACGGGGAACTGAACCAGCCCGATGCCGCCAGCGAGACGCTGACCGAGGCGCTGGCGATCAGCGGCGAAGTCGTCGGCCTCGGCGCCGGGGCCGCGGCCTGGGGGAACCTCGGTAACGTCCACCAGCGGGCCGGGCGTTACCGGGAGGCCCTGCGCTGCTTCCAGCACGCCGTCGGGCTGGCCCGGCTGACCAGCCTGCACTCCTTCGAGGGCCTGGCCCTGCTGGGTCTCGGCGATGCCCTCCGTGATCTGGGACGTGGGCAGGAGGCACGGGCGGCGTGGCAGGAGGCGCTGGCGATCCTGATCGAACTGGACTCGCCCGAGGCACTCCAGGCCCGCGCCCGGCTGGGCCAGGCCTGAGCAAACCTGCCGGTCTTCCTGCCGGGACTTCTGCCTGTCTGAGTCGGCCAGCAGACCTGACGATCGTCTCGTGCAGAGCGATTTCCTGGTGGTAGGCGCGGGCATGGCCGGGGCCAGCGCTGGTTTTTTCCTGGCCGGATCGGGCCGTGTCCGGCTGCTGGAGATGGAGCCCGCGCCTGGCTATCACTCGACCGGCCGGTCGGCGGCGCTCTTCTCGGAGTATTACGGCGGCCGGGTGGTACGAGCACTCACCGTGGCCAGCCGCCCGTTCCTGGCCGCGCCGCCACCCGGGTTCGCTACGCCGCTGCTGCACCCGCGATGGGTCCTGGCGCTGTGCCCGGTCGGCTGTGAGCGGCTTTTCGAGGCGGTGCTGGCCGAGGGGTTAACCGCGCCGGTCCCGGTCCGAGAGATCGCGCCGGACGAGGTTCGGCAGCGCTGCCCGGTTGTGCGCCCGGACTGGTGCAGCCGGGCCATGGTCAAGCCCGCTGTGATGGACATCGACGTCGACGCCCTGCACCAGGGGTTCCTGCGTGGCATCAGGGATGCCGGGGGCCAGGTAGTGACGTCGGCCCGGGTCCGGGCGCTGGCCCGGGAGGGCGGCCTGTGGCACGCCGTCACCGACGTCGGCGAGTTCAGTGCGCCGGTCGTCGTGAACGCGGCCGGGGCTTGGGCCGACGAGCTGGCCGGCCTGGCCGGAGCTAAGCGGCTGGGCCTTACTCCCCGGCGCCGTACCGCGTTCCTGGTCGACCCGCCCGGCGGAGTCCGGGTGGCCCAGTGGCCGATGGTCACCGACGTGACCGAGACCTTCTACTTCAAGCCAGAGTCGGGGCGGCTGCTCATTTCTCCGGCCGACGCGACGCCGGTGCCGCCCGGCGATGTCCGGCCTACCGACCTTGACATCGCCGTGGCGGTGGCGCGGGTGGAAGCCAGCACGACGCTGGCGATCCGCCAGGTCCGCCACGCCTGGGCGGGCCTGCGGAGCTCGGTCGCCGATGACGTGCCGGTGATTGGCGAGGCCACCGACGCGCCCGGCTTCTTCTGGCTCGCCGCCCTCGGCGGCTACGGCATCCAGGCCGCGCCGGCGGCCGGCCGCCTCGCGGCCGCGCTCGCCACCGGTGCCGGGACGGCCGCCGGGGCCGGGCTCGACGAACATCTCCTGGCGCTGGGCATCACGGCCGCCGAGCTCGCCCCTGGCCGGCGCCAGGTCGCTGGAAGCTCGGCGGCATGATGGCGCGTCCGGAGGGGGTGAGCCTGGTCGGCGAAGCCGTGGACTACGGCGAGTTCCGGCCAGTCCCTCAGCTCATCGAGGCCCAGGCGATCCGTCATCCCGGCCGGACGGCGGCCTGCCACGTCGGCCGCACGCTGAGCTACCAGCAGCTCGATCAGCTCGCCAACGGGTTGGCGGCGACGGCCGCCCGCCGGGGCGTCGGCAAGGGCGACCGGGTGGCAGTCCTGCTGGTCAACAGCCTGGAGATGCCGGTCGCCTACCTCGCGATGATGAAGCTCGGGGCCGTGTTCGTCCCGCTAGACCCGGCCTGGCCCGGCGACCGGCTCGCCTCAACCCTGGAGGTCCTGTCCCCGGCGCTGATCCTGTGCGCCGAGGCCGGCCAGGTGCCAGCGGGCCGTCGCGATGACGCGCTGGTCGTGGCGACCGGCCAGATCCGGCCGTCGGCGCGGCGTCCCGGGGTGACGCTTGCTCCCGAGGACCTGATCTACGGGTTCTTCACATCCGGCACGACCGGCATCCCCAAGTGCGCGATGAACCGGCAGGCCGGACTGGCCAACCGGCTGCGGTTCATGTCTCGTTACCTCGGCGCCGCCGATGCTGAGGTGGTGCTGCAGAACAGCAGGCACACATCCGACTCCTCGCTGTGGCAGCTGTGCCTGCCGCTGATCACCGGGGGCCGCGCTGTCCTGCCGGAGCAGGGCGAGTTCCTGGACCTGTACCGCACCATCGACAGCATCGCCAGCTACGGCGTCACCAGCACGGACTTCGTGACGAGCATCTTCAACGCCTTAGTCGCGATCCTGAACGGGGATGAGGCGACACAGCGCAAGCTAGCCTCGCTGCGGCACGTCATCGTCGGCGGCGAGGAGATCAACGCGCGTGCCGTGCACCGGTTCCGGGCCATGCTCCCGCAGGTCCGGGTGACCAACGGCTACGGGCCGACCGAGACCGCGATCGGCATGGTTTTTCACCCGATCACCGACGCCGACGGCGACCAGATCCCGCTTGGCAGGCCGATCGACAACTGCTACGTCGCGGTGATCGGGGAAGACCACGAGGTGCTGCCCCGCGGCGCTGTCGGGGAGATCGTGATCGGCGGGGCCTGCATGGGAGCGGGCTATCACGCGGACCCGCTGTCATCCAGCCTGGCGTTCATCCCCAATCGGTTCCGCGACGCGATCCCCGGCGACCGGCTGTATCTCAGCGGCGACCTCGGGCGGCTGGACGAGCTCGGCCGGCTGTTCTTCGCGGGCCGCAAGGACTTCCAGGTCAAGGTCGGCGGCGTCCGGATCGAGCTGGGCGAGATCGAGCTGGCCGCCCAGAACTGCCCGGGCGTACGGCAGGCTAAGGCGCTGGTGTCGCAGCGCGGCGACAGCAAGTCGCTGGCGCTGTTCACGACCGGCGACGTCGGGCTGACCGACGCGGTGGTCCGCGACCACCTGCGCCAGACGCTGCCCCGCACCAGCCTGCCCCGCCACTGCGTCGTCCTGCCCGAGATGCCGCTCAGCGTGGCCGGCAAGGTGGACTGGCGGGCATTGCGCGCGATGCTGGACGCGCGGCTCGACGCCGAGGCCGCACAGATCGCCGCCCAGAACGGCAGCCAGCAGGATCTAGCCGGTGTCGTACTGCGGGCCTTCCGGTCGGCTGCCGGCCTGAGCGGGCTCACCGCCGACGCCGACTTTGTCCAGGCCGGAGGGGATTCCATCCAGGCCCTGCTTACCGCGCGCGAGCTGTCTCGACGGTGCCAGGTCCGCATCGGAGTGCAGGATCTGCTGGATCACCCGACGCCTCGTGGGCTCGCCGCCGTGATCGAGGCTCGCCGCCACGCCAGCCAACCGCCCTCCGAGACAGAGTTGATGGACCGCGACAGCGAGGTCGGCGAGAGCGAGCCGATCCGGGTCGCTGACCGGGCTGGTCCGCTACGGACAGTGCTGCTGACCGGCGCCACCGGCTTCGTTGGCAGCCGACTGGCCTACGAGCTGCTCACACGCACGGACGTGCGACTGTGCTGCCTCAGCCGGGCCTACGACGACACGGCGGCCACCCGCCGGGTCATCGATGCCATGAGCAAACGCGACCTATGGGACCCGAGCTTTGCTCACCGCATCGAGGGGTTCCGGGCCGATCTGGGACAGCCAGCGCTCGGCCTGCAGGATCGCACCTGGCAGCACCTGGCCCAGACCTGCGATCTGATCCTGAGCAACGCGGCCCTGGTCAACTTCCTCTACGACTACCGAGCTCACCGGCCGACCAACGTCACAGGAACCGCCGCCCTCCTCCGGCTGGCCATGGCGGGACGGCCGGTGCCCCTGCACCACATTTCGACCCTGGGCGCCCTGGGGGGCGCGGCGGGGCGATACGGCCCGGTCGGGGAGGACATCGACGTCGATCTGGCCCAGCCGCCGGTCAGCGGGTACAGCCGCTCGAAGTGGGTGGCCGAGCGGTACCTGGCCAGGACCCGGCAGCGCGGGGCCGTGGTGACGGTGCTCCGGCTGGGCGAGATTATGCCCAGCCAGGAACGCACCCACCCCAACACCCTGGCCCTGACTCACCTCCTGCTGTCGGCCATGCATCGGCTCGGCGTCCGGCCCGATGCCTGCATCTGGTCGGACTACACGCCGGTCGACTACGCCGCGGCGCGGGTCGTGGCCGCCGTGATCGACCGCCAGGCGTGGGGCCGGACCCTGCACGTCTTCCACCCCGATCGCGTCTGCTTCGCCGGGGTACTGGACCGAGCCGACGTGTCACTGACGGAGGTGTCCTGTGCGGAGTTCCTGTCCCGGCTGCAGGTCGCGGCTGCCGACGGCAGCCCGGATCTGCGCCGGCTGGCCGCCCTGCTGCCCGCTCCAGACGGCAAGGACGAACGGGATGGGCTGCGGCTGCGGCGCAAGATGGCCGGTCTGCTCACCGACAACACGGCCTTGTTCAGCAAGAACGAGTGCCGCGGGCTGGAGCGGCGGGCCCGCCTGGCCGACGGCGAGCTGGACGGCCCGATCGCCGCCTACCTCGCCCACCTCAACGCTCACCCGGAAGCTCACCTGAAAGAAGGAGCGTGACGTGCGCTACCGCAAGATCGGGAATCTCGGCTGGGAAGTCAGCGAGGTCGGCTACGGCATGTGGGGCATCGCCGGCGGGTCAGGCGGCTTCACCGGGGCTGACTATGAGAGTGCTCCGGGCTGCCTCGACGAGGCAGTAGCCCGCGGGTGCAACTTCTTCGACACGGCCTGGACCTACGGCGGCGGCAGGAGCGAGCAGATGCTCGGCGCCCTGCTGCGCCGGCATCCCGACACCCGGATCTACGTCGCCACGAAGATCCCGCCGAAGAACGGCGAGTGGCCGCCGGGATCTGACGACGCTCTCGATGACGTCTTCCCGCCCAATCACCTCCGCGAGTACACCTACCGGAGCCTGGAGAACCTGGGCACCAGCCGCATCGACCTGATGCAACTGCATGTCTGGGAGGACCGGTGGGCCTGCGACGATCGGTGGCAGGACGCGCTGGCCGGCCTGAAATCCGAGGGCGTGATCGACGCCGTCGGGATCAGCGTCAACCGCTGGGAGCCTGCCAACTGCCTGGCTGCGCTCGATACCGGGCTCATCGATGTCATCCAGGTCATCTACAACATTTTTGACCAGGCTCCCGAGGACGTCCTGCTGCCCCGCGCACAGCAGGACGGCATCGGCATCATCGCGCGCGTCCCGTTCGACGAGGGAACGCTGGCCGGTGCGATCACGGCCGCCAGCCGCTGGCCGGAGGGCGACTGGCGCAACACCTACTTCGGCGAGGAGAACCTGGGTCCCAGCGTCGCGCGCCTGCGGCGGCTGACCGACGCGGTGGCCGACCGGATGGCGCTGCTCCATATGACCCTGCCCGAACTGGCCCTGCGGTTCATCCTGGAGCATCCGGGCGTCAGCACGGTCATCCCCGGCATGCGCACGCTCCCCCACGTGCGCGCTAACCTCGCGGCCAGCGACGGGCAGCGGCTCGACCCGGCGCTGCTGGCCGAGTTGCGCAAGCACCGCTGGGATCGGGCTCCGGCCTGGTGGTCAGGGTGAGGCCGGTCATCTTCCTGTGGGCACACTCGCGCTCGGCGTCCACCGCGTTCGTCCGGATGATGATCGAGCGGGGCGACGTCGCCGTGCTGCACGAGCCGTTACTGGCGCTGACGGAAGAAGGCTGCGTGGCCGTGCCCGGAGCGACGGGCCGGGACAGCGTGCTGGCCCGGAGCGAGCAGGAATTCCTGCTCGCAGTGGCCGAGATGGGCCGGTCCCGGCCGGTCTTCGTCAAGGAGGTGCTCGACTACCGGTACCCCTACCTGATCGACCATCCGGAACAGATCGCCCGGCTTTCCCACACGTTCCTGGTCCGCGATCCGCGGCACGCCATCAGCTCGCACTACGCCATCAAGCCCACGGTGACCTGCCCGGAGATCGGTTACGAGCGGCTGCACGAGCTGTTCGAGGCGATCTGGTCAGCCACCGGCCGGCCGCCGCTGGTCATCCGGGCCGAACGGCTGCTGAGGGAGCCAGCCAGGGTGGTCGCGGCATGGTGCGAGGCGGTCGGGCTGCCGTTCCGACCCGATGCGCTGACCTGGAGCCCGCAGGACCGGCCAGAGTGGCAGCGGACCCGGGCCTGGCACCTGGACGCGATCCGCAGCACCGGATTCAGCGGGTGCGCCAGCAGCTACCCGGTGACCGTCGACAACAACGCGACGCTCCGGTCCTTCTACGACCACCACTACCCCTTCTATGAGCGGATCGCTCAACACGCCATCTGACTCACGCCAATCTGACTCACGCCATCTGACTCACGCCATCTGACTCACGCCAATCTGATTCGGACCGGGAGAGAGCATGTCCATCAGCACCGCCGCCATGTCGGGTACCACCCCGGCCGCGCCTGGCCTGTCGCCCGGCGCGGCATTCGCCCGTGCCTTCGCGGCCCACGGCGAAGCCGCTCAGGTGAGCTACGAGTACACCATCACCGACGCCCACAAGCCGGACCGGCCCAAGCCCCGGCTGTCGGTCCGGAGCCTGCTCAAGCGCTGCCCGGTCACCGCCGACGTCACGCAGATCTGGTGCGAGGGCCGGGCCAGCGCCGAGGAATCGGCCGCGGTGACCGACGCCGGACTGCGCCGCGAGGCGGCCTTCCGGTTCGGTGTCGCCCAAGCCCGCGTGTACCCCATCCGGGCCTGGGTGCAGATCCCCGACGCGCTGACCGGCGACCTGAACGGGCTCGCTGACCTCATCGACCATCGTCTGCTGATCCGGATCGCCACCGCCGAGAACCAGGCGCTCACGATCGGGCCGCACGGCCTGCTGCAGCACCCCGAGCTCACTCGGGTGCCCTATCAGGGCGACTTCTCGGCCGGCATCCTGGCCGCCTGCGACGAGATCGAGCAGACCGGATCCACAGCCCACGCCGTGGTCATCAATCCGGCGGACTATTACCGTCAGCTCGTCGGCCACGGCCGTCTGCTGGCCGACCTGGCCGACAACGGGACACTGATCAGCCGGACCCGGATGATCCCGGCTGGCTGCGCGCTGGCCGGGGACTTCGCCGAGGCGGTCCGGCTGCTGGACGCGGGGCGGTCGGTGATCCGGGTCGCCGAGCCGCCGCCCGGCACGTTCGCCCAGCCCGGCCTGGCCATCTGCGGCGAGGTGTACGAAGGGCTGGCCGTGCACCTGCCGACGCACTTGTTCTACGCCGTTCCGCGGTCCTAGGAGCCTCGATGAGACCCGGCACGCTGAGCTTCTACCGTCCGTTCCTGCCAATGTTCGGCGGCATCTTCTGCTGCCTGCTCGGCGTCGGAGCCTCACTGGCCACGCTGCCGTTCTTCGTGATCCAACGGCTGCACGGCAGCAAGGTCGAGGTCGGCGTGGTGGTCGCGGCGATCTCCGTCGCGGTCGTGATCGCCCGCCCGCTGGCCGGCCGGCTGGCCGACCAGCATGGCTACAAGCTGCTGATGATGTGCGGAACGGTGGCCTGCGCGCTGGCCGGGGCAGCCTACTACGCAGCCGGGTCGGTGATCATGCTCGTGGCCGTGCGCATCCTGCACGGAATCGGCGAGGCCACGGTGTACACGGCCGGCGCGGCCTGGCTGATCGGCCTGTGTCCGCCCGAGCGGCGCGGCCGGATCGTCGGGCTATACGGCATCTACATGTGGCTGGGCATCACTCTGGGCGCCCTGTTCGGGACGCTGGCCATGCACCTCATCGGGTTCTCCGCCGTATGGGGTCTGTGCGTGCTGGTCGGCGTGGCCGGCCTGGCCTGCGTGACCGCGGGGCAACCCCCAGCGGACCACCAGCCCAGCCGGGGCGCGCTGATCGTCCTGCCGGTCGCCACGATCATGCCAGGCATAGCGCTATCGCTGGCGGCTCTGGGCTATGCGGCGCTGGCCGCGTTCGTGGCCCTGCACATGCAGGCTCGGGGCGTGGCTGACGGCATCGCGGCCTTCAATGCCTACGGCTTTACTTACGTGGGTGTCCGCCTGTTCATCGGGAACGTCCCGGACCGGCTCGGCCCGCGGCGGGTGGCGGTGTGGTCGGCGCTGGTGGAAGCGGCCGGCCTGGTGATTGTCGCGGCCGCGCCCAACCTGGTCGTGGTGATCATCGGCGGACTGGTCATGGGCGCGGGCCTGTCGCTGCTGTTCCCGGCGCTGGCGCTGATCGTGATCAACCGCGCCGGGCCATCGCAGCAAGGCGCCGCGCTCGGGGCGTTCACCTCGTTCTGGGATCTCGGGCTGGTGGTGGGGGCGCCGGTATCCGGCCTGATCGCCAGCATCGCCGGCTACGCCGCTATCTACTACGTGATGTGCGGCTGCGCGGTGGCCTCAGCCGGGCTCTCGCTGGCCAAGTGGGTCCCCCGCCAGACGGCGCGCAGCCAGCCCGACGTGGTTACTTCCTCGCCGGGCCGGCCTCGCCCCGGCTGAGCCGCCCGCGGACCGCCGCCAGGTACCAGATCGCGCCCGCCACCTCGAAGCACACCGCGTACACCAGGACCGTGTGGCTGGAGGCCGGTCCGATCATGAACACGATGACCGCGACCGAGAAGACCAGGCAGGTCACCGAGACCGGGACCAGCCAGCGGCCCAGGCTGAAGTAGCCGGCCGGCGCGTCAGGAATGGAGCGGCGCCGGTGGGCGATGAGCACCGCCGCGCACGTCGAGCCGTAGGTCACGTACAAGGCCACGTTGACCACCGCCAGCACGTTGCTGACGAAGCCGCCGGACAGCAGGTTGATGATGATCGCGAAGGCCCCGACAGCCAGGATCGTGTACACCGGCGTGGCCGTCCTGGGGCTGATGTGGCTCCAGATCCTCGACAGCGGCAGCATCCGGTCCCTGGCCAGGGAGAAGCTGGTCCGGGTGGCGCAGGTGATGTTGGCCAGCAGGCAGGACAGCATGGCGACGAAGGCCACGGCCTGGAGCAGGTCGGAGGCGAAGCCGCCGAAGTGGGAGGAGAAGATCGAGACCATCGGGTTGGCGGTCCCGTCGACGGTCTTGCCGATGGCGCCGGGGATCGCCATCGCGAAGACGGCGTAGACGATGAACGCCACCGCGCCGGAGATGGTCACGGCCCGGAACATGGCCCGCGGGGCGATCCGGCGCGGGTCAGTGGTCTCCTCGGCCAGGTCGGCCGAGCCCTCCCAGCCCGCCAGGGTCCAGATGGGGAGCAGCAGCGCCAGCCCGATGGTGTCGAACCCGACCGCGCTGCCGTTGCTTGACCCGGTCTGGAACAGCACCTTGGGCCCCTGCACGTGGTGGAAGAAGAACAGGCCCAGGGCCAGGATGATGGTCGCTCCGATGGTGCCGAACAGCTCCAGCGAGGCGCCGACGTTGTTGACCAGCCCGGCCGCCTTGATGCTCAGCATGTTGATGATCACGGCGACTACGATCGCCGCGACCGCCAGCAGCGCGACGTCCCAGTGCGTCGGCGTGGCCCAGATGTCGGGCGCGAACACCGACGCCAGGGCCACCGAGATGCCCGCGGACCCGACCAGGGTGCACAGCATCGCGTTCCAGCCGGTGAACCACCCGTAGTGCGGGGAGACAATGCGGCTCGTCCACTGGTAGGCGTAGCCGGTGACGGGCAGCCGGGCGGCGAGATGGCCGTAGACCAGCGTGATCAGCAGGACCCCGGCGCCGACCGGGAGCCACAGCCAGATGGCGATGCCGCCGATGGCCTGGAAGGGCTGGGCGAACAGGGTGAACACCGTCGTGGTCACCGAGATCATCGAGAACGCGAGGGCGAACGACGTGTAGGAGCCGATCGTCCTGTTCAGCTGCTGCTTGTACCCGAACTGGGCAAGGTCGTCCGCGCTCGACCGCGCGGCGGGAGTTTCAGTGACGTCCATGCGGGAGCTCCTGGAAGGATCAGCGGAGGGTCAGTCGGGGTCAGTCCGGGTCAGTCCATGAAGGCGCCGCCGTTGACGGCGAGCGCCTCACCGGTGATGAAGGCGGCGTCCGGCCCGGTCAGGAACGCGACGGCCCGGGCCACGTCCTGCGGTGTTTCCAGCCGCCCGAGGGGGGTGTCGTCGATCCAGAGCTGCCGGACTTCCTCCGGCGAGACGCCGCGCAGGCCGGCCTCCCAGCCGAGTTCACGGTCCTGCATGGGAGTCGCGACGTATCCGGGGCACACGGAGTTGACCGTGATGCCGTGGGGGGCGAGCTCGAACGCCATCGCCTGGGTCAGGCCGACGACGCCGAACTTGGAGGCCACATAGTCGGCCAGGTACGGGACCCGCCCCTGCTTGCCGGCCATGGAGGCGACGTTGACGATCGTGCCGCGGGTCCCGCGGTCGATCATCGCGGCGGCCGCCGCCTGCCCGCACCAGAACACGCCCTCCAGGTTGACGGCGAGGGTCCGGCGCAGGTCGGCGGGGCTGATGTCGGTGAACGGCTGCATCTTGGAGATCCCGGCGTTGGACACCCAGGCGTTGATGGCCCCATGCGTCCCGGCCACCTCCGCGGCTACCCGCTTTGCTCCAGCGGGATCGGTGACATCGAGACGCAGCGCGTGCCCGCCGAAGCTGTCCGCGGTCTCCCGCGCGGCGTCCAGGTCAAGGTCGGTGGCCACGACGGTGTGGTCCCGGCGCGCCAGCTCGGTGGCGATGGCCCGGCCGATGCCAGAACCGGCCCCGGTGACGACGGCGACGTTCACGGTGCGCTCCTTCGTGCCAGGCGATGGGAGACCGGCGTCAGCACCTCGGCTGCCTGCCGGTAGATCTGATAGGCCTCGTCATAGCGGCCGGCCAGTGACCGGTCAGGAAGCACGGGCTCGCCGATCGTGATCAGCGGCGCCGCGTCCGCCCAGCCGGCCAGCAGGCCGCTCCCGACGCCGGCCGCGAGGGCCGCGCCGAGGGCCGCGCCGGGGTGGTCGAGCACCGGCTCCAGCGGGACGCCGAGCGCGTCGGCCAGGATCTGCTTCCACACTCGCGACCTACTGCCGCCGTTGCTGACCCTGGCCGTCGCGGCCAGCGTGACGCCGCGCTCGGTGAAGATCTCGGCGTGCTGGCGGAACCCGTAGGCGATCGCCTCCAGGATGGCCCGGTACAGGTCCCCGGTGCCGTGGCCGAGGTGCAGGCCGAGGAAGGCGCCGCGCAGGTCGGGGTCGTGCAGCGGCGACTTCTCGCCCAGGAAGTAGGGCAGGCAGATCAGTTCGGCCGGCGTCGCCGCGGCCGCCGCCTGCTCGAGCTCGGCCACCGGCGCGTCCCCGGCGACCGACTGGAACCAGCGGATCAGCGACCCGCTGGTGGCCATGCACCCGTTCGGCAGCCACAGGCCGTCCCGCGGGTGGGCGTCCAGGTACAGCCGCCGGTCGATCAGCACGTCCCCGGTCACCACCAGGATGTCGCCGGCCCCGCCCAGCTTGACCAGCCAGTCGCCCGGCCGGGCCAGGCCCGCCGCGTAGGCGCTGAGCACGTGGTCGGCGCCCCCCGCCACGATCGGTGTCCCCGCTAGTAGTCCCGTCCGTTCCGCCGCCGCGGCCGACACGGTGCCGACCACCGAGCCCGGCTTAGCGATCTGAGGCAGCACGGCTGCGGGGACACCCGCCGCATCCGCTACCTCGCCCAGCAGCGACCAGTCGGCCAGCCCGTACAGCCCGCTCTCCAGGGCCCAGTTCTGCTCCACGTGCGGGGCCGCACCGAGGGCGGTGGCCAGCCAGTCGTAGGAGCCGAGCACGTGGCTGACCCGCGACCAGGTATCCGGCTCGCGGCGGGCCAGCCACAGCAGCGTCGGGGCGACCGACTGCTGGGTCAGCGCCGAGCCCGTCAGGGCGACCAGGTCCAGGTGGCCGAGCCGGTCGCAGAGCAGGCGGATCTCATCGGCGGCCCGTGCGTCGTTCTGCAGGATGGCCGGCCGCAGCGGGGTCAGCGCGGCGTCGGTGACGACGACCGCGGGCACCATGCCCGTCGTCGCGACCGCGGCGATGTCCGCCGCGGTCACGCCGGCCTGGGTGAGCACCTCGGGCACGAGCTGGCAGACGTTCCGCCACCACACCGCCGGGTCGGCCTCGGCCCATCCGGCCCGCGGCGAGCTCAGGCCGGCCGGTGCGTAGGCCTGGGCCACGACGCCGGCCGCCGGGTCGGCGAGGACGGCCTTGGTGCTGGTGGTGCCGATGTCCAGCCCGAGGACGAGGGATGCCATGCCGCTGGCCTCAGGCCGAGCGCGCCGCGTCGACGAAGCGCTTGGCCCGCTCCGGGTCCACCGGGTTCCAGGTGTAGCCGTCGACCTTGAGCGAGCTGCCGACGATGCAGCCGTCCACGTGAGGCAGGTACTCGGCGATCGTCTCGGCCCTGGCGCCGGTGTTCAGCAGCACCGGGATGTCCACCGGGACGGCCTCGCGGACGGCCGCGATCGTGGCCACCTCGGGGACGGCGCCGGCCATCGTCCCCGACACCAGGATCACGTCGGCCAGGCTGGACACCGAGACCGACACGGCCACCTCGGCCGGGGTACGGCGGCCGATGCCGGAGGCGAACTCGGGGGTGATGTTCATGAACACCGCCAGGTCGCTCGCGTCCAGCCGGCGCCGCTCTCGGAGCAGGTGGGCGGCGTCCGGGGCCAGCAGGCCCATGTCCGACTCCCACACCCCGGTGGCGACCTCACGGATGTAACTGGCCCCCGTGGCCACCGCGACGGCGAGCGCGCACCGCGCGTCCCACAGGAAGTCCACGCCGAACGGGACGCCCTCGGGCTTGCAGTCGGTGACCACCCGGGCCATCGCCGCCGCCGACTCCAGGCCCGCCTGCAGCTGGTAGGGCCGGTCGTTTTCGTTGCAGAACATGACCGAGTCGAACCCCGCGCTGAGCAGCACGTCGACGTCGCGCCGGACGGCGGACACCGCGCCGCCGAGCCCGGCCTGAGCGTCATACAGGGGCGTCCCCGGTAGCGCGGGCACGTGGGCCATGGCGATCAGGGGCTTGCTGACGGCGGGGAAGATGCTGCGGAAGCGGGACAAGCTCTATCTCCTGGTTGGGTGAGGCCTAGTGCGGCTCGGTAGGGCGACCCTACGATGTCACCTGTGAGTTGTAAACATTTCTCTCAG
>Ga0134126_10002429_pt1 | contig 23497 bp, 21 predicted proteins | sample KB31752_FD_96881 | JGI IMG/M metagenome (GOLD analysis project Ga0134126, IMG submission 96881) | Terrestrial soil microbial communities with excess Nitrogen fertilizer from Kellogg Biological Station, Michigan, USA - KB3-175-2 | ecosystem: Environmental > Terrestrial > Soil > Unclassified ... | reverse complement strand
TCGGCCTGGTGCGCGAGGCTGTCGACGCCTTCAACGTCTGCCGCATCGAGCAACCAGATTACGAGGCCGACGATCTGATCGCGACGTATGCCGACGAAGCGGTGCGCGCCGGCGCGCGCGTCACCATCGTCTCGTCGGATAAGGATTTGACCCAGCTGGTCTCCGACAAGATCGAACTCTACGACGCCATGCGTGACCGGCCGATCCGGGCACCGGAGGTCGTCGAGAAATTCGGCGTCGGACCCGACAAGGTGATCGACGTTTTGGCGCTGTGGGGCGATAGCAGCGACAACGTGCCGGGCGTGCCCGGCATCGGCGCCAAGACCGCCGCCGAACTCATCAACCAGTACGGCGATCTCGAAACCCTGCTGAAGCGCGCCGGCGAGATTAAACAGCCGAAACGGCGCGAAGCGCTGACCGAACACGCCGCCGATGCCCGCCTATCGAAGAAGCTGGTGACACTCGATCATGCCGTGCCGTTGCCGCGACCGCTGTCGGACCTCGCGGTCAGGCCGCTCGATCCGGCCAAGGTAACGGCGTTCCTTCAGGTACAGGGATTCCGCGCGCTTCTGGCGCGGGTACAGGCCAAGCTGGCAACCGGCCAAACCGCGCTACCGGCGCCGGGTAAGAACGGCATTCCGGGTCCGCCGCCTTTGCCGGAAGCTAAATCATTGGTGCCCGTCGCAACCGTTGCCGCGACGCAACTTGCGGCGGTCAACCCGAATTATGAGCTGGTGCAGGACGTCGCCGCGCTCGATCGCTGGATTGCGTCCGCCTATGCCAAGGGTGCGATCGCGATCGATACCGAGACCAGTTCGCTCGATGCCGTTGCCGCCGAACTAGTAGGTGTGTCGCTCGCGCTCGAACCGGGTGTCGCCTGTTATATTCCGGTCGGCCATACGAGCGGCGCGCCTGGCGCGCTTGACCTCGCTGGCAGCGGCACAGCGCCCAAGCAGATCGCGTGTGACACGGTGATCATGCGGCTCAAGCCGCTTCTCGAAGATACGGGTGTGCTCAAGATCGGCCAGAACATCAAATACGACATGCAGGTGCTGAGCCGCTACGGTATCGCCGTCGGGCCGATTGATTGCACCATGCTGATCTCGTTCGTGCTCGATGCAGGATTGCACGGTCACGGCCTCGACGAGCTGGCCAAGCTTCATTTCGGCCACGACATGATCAAGTACAAGGACGTCGCTGGTAGCGGCAAGAACCACATCGGCTTTGCCGCCGTGCCGCTCGATCGTGCTTGCGAATATTCGGCCGAGGACGCCGACTACACGCTGCGGCTCCATCGCCTGCTGAAGCCGCGTTTGGTCGCCGAGCATCGCGTCACTTTCTACGAAACGGTGGAGCGGCCGCTGCCCGCCGTCGTCGGCGCGATGGAGCGCGCTGGTATCGCCGTCGATCGTGCTGAGCTCAAGCGCCTAAGCGACGATTTCGCCCGGCGCATCGCCGACGCCGAGGCTGAAATCCACAAGCTGGCCGGTCATCCGTTCAACGTCGGCTCGCCGCAACAGCTCGGCAAGGTCTTGTTCGAGGAGTTGAACCTCGAACGCTTCGGCCGCAAGACCAAGTCCGGCGCTCGTTCGACCGACGCCGCCGTGCTCGAAGAATTGGCCGAAGCGCATCCGTTGCCGGCCAAAGTGCTGGAATGGCGCGAGCTGGCGAAACTCAAGTCGACTTATGCCGACGCGCTGGTCGAAGAGATCAATCCGACGACCGGCCGGGTCCATACCAGCTACTCGCTCACCGGCGCCGCCACTGGCCGCCTCGCGTCGAGCGATCCCAATCTGCAGAACATCCCGATCCGCACCGAGGAAGGCCGTAAAATCCGCCATGCCTTCATCGCCGCGCCCGGATGTCTGCTGATCTCGGCCGACTACAGCCAGATCGAGCTGCGCCTTGCTGCACATGTCGGCGATATCGGGCCGTTGAAAGAAGCATTCCGCCAAGGACTCGACATCCACGCGATGACCGCGAGCGAGGTTTTCGGCGTGCCGATCGAAGGCATGGACCCGATGCTGCGGCGCCGCGCCAAGGCGATCAATTTCGGCATCCTCTACGGCATCAGCGCTTTCGGTCTCGGCCGCCAGATCGACGTGCCGCAGGCGGAAGCCGGCAAATTCATCAAGGCCTATTTCGATCGCTTCCCGGGTATCCGCAACTACATGGACCGCACCAAGGAATTTGCACGCGAGAACGGCTATGTCGAGACGCTATTCGGCCGGCGTTGCTACGTCCCCGGAATCAAAGATCCAATTCCGGCGCGGCGTGGCTTCTCCGAGCGGGCGGCGATCAATGCGCCGCTTCAGGGCGCCGCTGCCGACATCATCAAGCGCGCGATGCGGCGAATTCCGGCGGCGCTGACGCAAGCCGGCCTCGCCGCCAAGATGCTTCTGCAAGTGCACGACGAGCTCGTGTTCGAGGCGCCCGAAGCCGAAGCCGAGAAGACCGCTGCAGTAGTGAAGGACGTGATGGAAAACGCGCATCGGCCCGCCGTCGAGCTGGCGGTACCGCTGGTGGTCGACACCGGCATGGCGCGCCATTGGGACGATGCCCACTGATGCTGGCGTCGTCGCCTCGCCCGCCGGTCACGTGGTCGCATGCTCGTCGCGGTCGTGGAATTGCGCCGAAAAAAGCTGTGGATGACGCACGCCGCCGCATGGCCGCTTTAACCTCCGTTAAACCGTTGTGTCTAGGGTGTGACTGAACACAACGTCGAAGGTGAGGGCGACGTGCAGGGAGAGTTTCGCGACGATCCGATTTTGGGTCCCGCTTACGCGTATTGGCGCGGCAAATGGCGCAATGGCGATTTGCCGCGACGCCGTGACATCGATCCGACAGAAATTCCGCGACTGCTGCCGCATCTGCTGATCACCGAACTGGTCGATGGTGGCACGCGGCTGCGTTACCGTCTGGCCGGTACGGCGGTCGTCGCGGCTTACGGCGGCGAACTCACCGGCAGGCACTGCGACGAGGTGTGCCCGCCGGAGCGCCGCGCCTCGATCGTCGCGCAATATCGCTTGATCTCCGAGCGCAAGCAGCCGTTGCTGCTGAGGCACCGATATCTGTCATCGAACCGCGTGCCGTTGATCTGCCACCGCCTCGTGATGCCCTTATCCAATGATGGCAAGACGGTTAGTCAATTCGTCGCGGCGCTGCGCTTCGAATATAACGGCAGCGCCTACGAATGGGCCGGTCGCTGGGCCGGATCTTCGGGCGATTTCACTTACGAGGATGGCTACAGCGCTCTCGTCGCTTAGGGCGGCTTACGCTTGCTGCCATTCTTCGTGCCGTCATCGCCGAAAATCGGTAGATCAATCGCGTACGGTCCCAGACTTCGAAGCCTTCACAGCTCTTGCCGTAACGGTCGGCGAACAGTGCCTGCGCTACCGCAATCGAATCGTCGTCATTGGGTTCGTTCAAAATCTCGACCGCGCCGATATGGCCGTCGCGAATGAAGTAGCGTCGCATGAAGTGTCACCGGCAAGCGGCCGACTAAGGCCGCTTAGATTACGTCGCGTTTTCGCAGACACGCGCGGCGTGCCGCCGAATGTGCCGCGGCTGCATCCGATCTCGTCGATCCGTAGTCGTGCTCAGGCGTGCAGGCGGGCGGCCTTCAGTCCCAGCGCGCGGCGGTCGCGATCGATCCAGTCGTCGGCCGCGGTGCGCGACAGAAATTCGTAATACTGGGTGACGGGCGAGCCGGCGACCGCCACCGCTTTGACCGCATAGCGGCCGTCCTTCAGCGGTGTGATCGTGTAAATCGGCGATGCCTGTCGATTGCGCACCATCGCGGCACCATACGGAAATGTGCCGCGCGCCGCGTTGATGTGCATCAACCGACGCCAAGCCGCCGCAGTGCCTCAGCACTGTGACAATTTGTATCGCGAAACCTTGTGCTCGGCGAGCTCAGCCAGGCGTTCGAACTGCGCGGCGACTTCCAGCAATTCAAAGCGCAGCAGTGCGCTTGCCGACTCGCGCGCTAATGCGCGCAAGCGTACCGCTTGCTCGCGATAGGTCGTGAACGCCGCAGGACTCTCCGCCATGCCCACCCCCAGGATCGACGCGATGCGAGCGTAGGCTTGCCGTATCGGCCGGGGGCAGTGACGTTTCTGTGATCGCGCCGGTTCACGATCCGCGTGTGTTCGCAACCCGTTCACCGGTCGTACCGTACAGCGACTCGGGCCACGCCCGCGCATTCCGCGGAGTTCCGGCGCCGATGCCGCGGCGCAATAGGCTGTCGGCGATGCGTTACCGGCGAGCAACAGCAATCGCAAAATTGCAGCCGATCGAAACCAGCAGCGCCAACACCAGCGCGACGGGCACACCGAGCGGTAGCGCCGCCAGATGGAGCGCGACCAGCGCGGCGGCGAATCCGCCGAGGCCGAATACTGCATTGGCGGTCAGCGCCGCGGTCGCCCGGCCGCCGATGCGCGGCTGGAAGATGAGGATCAGGCTCGCCAGGACGATCGGAAACAGCGCCAGGATTCCGGTCACCGTCGGACCGACGTGCGTGCTCAGCACTACGACGGCGGCGACCAGCGCCGCGACCATGGCTGCGCGTAACGGCACGTCATAGGGGCGCCGAATTGTCGGCGGCATCGGCGCGGTGGGAAATCTGCGGGTGATTGCCAGGCACGCAACGAAGACAACGATGTTGAGCAGCACAGCTTCGGGCAACGTCCAGCCGACCGTACGCGCAACAATGGCCAGCACGATCCAGACCCCGAGCGCGGCAGCGAGACTGGCCGCAGTTGCGCGCGATTGCGCAACGGCAGCGTGGACGGTGCAGAACACCATGTTGGCGGCGTTGGCCGCGAGGCTCGCCAGAGCGCTGGCGGCGATGAACTCGGCATCGTGGTCAAGTGCGAGAAAAACATAGGCCGGTCCGGCGGCGATCGGCAGTGTCGCCACCATCGCACCGATCAGCGGGCCGGCCTGCTCGGCTGCGCGTGCCGCGCCGACGACGAACGCGGCGGTCACCGCCAGCTTCGCCGCCAGCGCCCATGCATCAACTCCCAATCCCATATTCGGCTGCTCAAACGCCCGGCACGGCGCCGCCTTTTGGTTGTGTGATCGCGCGGCGCAACTTTGACGGGTTCAGGCGTATCCGTCGAGCATGAGACCCAAGCTCGGCGGCGATTGGGCGTTAAAGACTTGGAACGGCGATTATGTAATAATCTGCGCCGTCGCTGGCAGCGCCATTTCTAGGCGCCAGCGTCGCCCAGCCAGGCGCCTGCCGAACCGTCCCGATCCACGCAACCGAGGCGAGCACAGGCGATGAAATCCCAAGATGCCGCAATGGTCACGCGTGAAGTGCGCCGTATGCGTCGCATGGCCAAAGGTCTGCCGCGCGGCGAAGCCCGCAAGGCTTTCATTGCCGCGGCGGGCAACTTGGAGAAGATCGCGCGGCGTCTCGAATCCGAAACCGCGCAGCCGAAACCGAAGAAATAGGCAGTCACCGCAGCGGCGGATGCCTAGGAGCGCAGCCAGGTCGTAAGGTAGCGCTCCGTTTTGTCATATCCGCCGGCGCGCGCGATCAAACCGACATACCAATCCGGACGGATAACATAGACTCCGATGCCGTAGCGCGTCTTCATCTCACCTTCGGCCAAAACCGGCACCGCTTTGACCCATGGCATAAAGCGCGCGGCGAGTTCGACCGCGCCCGGCGCCTCGGTCGCACCGACTGCAAGCACGGTAAAGCCGTCGCGGTTGAGGACGTCGAAAAGCTGCCGCTGCCGGCCGCCGATCGTCGCCGCAGCATCGGGCGCGCGGTCGCCGGGCCGCAGTGCCTTGCTCGGTCGGCCCTGGCTCAGCGCGCTGCGCGGATAGCGGATGTCGAGCTCGGTCATGGTACGGGCAAAGGCGCGGCGCACGGGCGCAAACCGCATCAACAGTGCGACCACCTGGTTGCGAATCGCTTGTGCCGCGGGTTGGTGCAGTGTCGCCAGTTGAGTCAGACGCGCGGCATTGCGCAGCACTAGGTCGCCGACCGCGCTGCGTTCCGGCGAATAGGTCGCCAGCAGGCGGTCACCCGATTTGCCATTGATTGTCAGCGCCAGCTTCCATGCAAGGTTGAAGGCATCCTGGATACCGGTGTTCATGCCCTGGCCGCCAGCTGGGCTGTGAATGTGCGCGGCGTCGCCGGTCAGGAAGACGCGGCCGTGCCGATAATCCGATACCTTGCGATCGTTGATGCGGAACAGGCTGAGCCACACCGGATCGTAGGCGCGCACGCCGCTCGGGCCACGCCGGTCGAGGGCCGATTGGATGAGGTCGAGTGTCGCTTCCTGCGGCGCCGCTGTCGCCGGTCCGAGATCGGCGATAACACGGAACCGGCCGCGCTGCATCGGAAAAATCCCAAGCACGCCCTCGCGATGCCAATAGAGTTGAAGCTTGTCCTCGACAGCGCCGTCGAGCTTGACGTCGCCGAGCATGAAGGCGGCGGGCTCGGTCTCGCCGGCGAAATCGAGCTTGAGGCCGTGGCGCACGACGCTGTGCGCGCCGTCACAGGCAACGAGATAGTCGCAGGTAGTGCGTTCGGTGCGGCCGTCGGCGTGAGTGAGCGTGCAGACGACACCATTTTGTCCGGGCTCGAACGACGTCAGCTCAACTGTGCGCTCGACGCGGCCGCCGAGCCGTTCGAGATGTTCCTCGAGCAAGCGTTCGGTCTCGCTTTGCGGGATGAACAGCGCATAGGGATAGGGCGTCGCGATGCCGGCAAAGCTGATCTCGGCAATAAGACGGCCGTTCGCGCGAAGCTGTGCCTCGCGGGTTGGCCGGCCGACGGCGGTGAAATCGTCGGCGCAGCCAGCGAGCCGCAGCAGCTCGAGCGTACGCGGCCAGACGACCAGCGCCTTCGAAAGATCGGTGCGCCGCGCCGCGCGTTCGATTGCGCGGAAGGCGACACCGCGGCGGCACAGCTCGCCCGCCATGGCCAATCCGATCGGCCCACCGCCGGCGACGAGAACGGGAATATCGCTCACGGCGCGACGGCCCTGCGCCCGGACGCGACGTTGCGCGCGCGCTTCATTGTTTTCCCCCGAGCATCACCGCGCTCGTGTGCGACTTTGCCCCTCCCGTGCGCGGAAGGGCGATGATCTAAACTAGGAAAACCGCAAAGGGTTCGGCAACAGTTTCCCGTGCGGTTTGTTGCGGGAATTGCTCGACATGATCAGTGACATTCAGGCGGCGGCGTGGACGCCGGCGGCCTTCACATCGTTGCTCACATAGGGCTCGTACTGCTTGAAGTTGCTTTCGAACCGTTTGGTCAGGCCGCGCGCCGTCTGGTCGTACGAGCCCTTGTCCGCCCAGGTGTTGCGCGGATTGAGGACCTCGGCGGGCACCTCGCCGCAGGATTCGGGGACTTGCAGGCCGAAGAACGGCTCCTTCCGCGTCGGCACGGATTTGAGTGTGCCGGCGAGCACGGCGCGCACCAGCGCGCGGGTGTGTGCGATCTTCATGCGCGAACCGACACCATATGCGCCGCCCGACCAGCCGGTATTCACCAGCCAGCACGTCGCCTTGTGTTGGGCGATGCGTTCGCCCAGCATCTTGGCGTAGATCGTCGGATGCCGCGGCATGAACACAGCGCCGAAACAGGTCGAGAACGTCGCCTGTGGTTCCTTGCCGAGGCCCTTTTCGGTGCCGGCGACGCGCGCGGTGTAGCCCGACAGGAAGTGGTACATCGCCTGTTCCGGCGTGAGTTTGGCGATGGGTGGCAGGACACCGAAAGCGTCAGCGGTCAGCATGATGACGTTCTCGGGATGCGGCGCAACGCCCGTCTCGCTCATGTTGGGAATGAAATCGACCGGATAACAGGCACGGGTGTTCTCCGTGAGGCTGCCGTCGTCGAGATCGGGCATGCGGGTCGCCGGGTCGATCACCACGTTCTCGAGCACCGTGCCGAAGCGGAAGACCGTGTCGTAGATTTCGGGCTCGGCCTGCTTCGAGAGGTTAATGCACTTGGCGTAGCAGCCGCCTTCGAAGTTGAATAGCCCTTTCTGACTCCAGCCGTGCTCGTCGTCGCCGATGAGTGTTCGCGAACTGTCGGCTGACAGCGTTGTCTTGCCGGTGCCCGACAGGCCGAAGAAAATGGCGGCGTCGCCGCGCGGCCCGACGTTGGCCGAGCAGTGCATCGGTAGCACGTCGCGTCCCGGCAGGACGTAATTGAGATAGCCGAAGACCGATTTCTTGATTTCGCCGGCGTATTCCGTGCCAAGAATCAGCACAAGCTTGCGTGCGAAGTTCACTGCGACGATGGTGTCCGACCGGGTCCCGTCGATCTCGTGCATCGCGAATAATTTCGGCGCATGCAGGATGGTGAAATCCGGCGTGAAGTCGCGCAGTTCCTCGCGCTTCGGGCGGATGAACATGTTACGCGCGAACAGCGCGTGCCATGCGCTCGACGTCACCACGCGCACCTTGAGTCCGAATGCCGGATCGGCGCCAGCGCGCAGATCGTGCACGTACAGCTTATGGCCCTGGTACCACGCGAGCACGCGGTGATGCAGCCGGTCGAAGGTTGCTTCGGGCAGCTTCTGGTTGATCTCGTTCCAGTCGATGTCCTTACTCGTCGACGGCTCGTCGACGGTGTATTTATCCTTCGGCGTACGGCCGGTGAACGCGCCGGTATAGGCGACAAACGAGCCGCCGGCGCCGAGGAAACCCTCGCCGCTGCGGATGGCGTGTTCGTAGAGCACCGGAACCGACAGATTCCAGAACTCGCCGCTCAGATTGCGAAAGCCCTGCTGCTTGAGACTGAAAGTCGAGGCCAGCGCGAGCGCCGTCTCGGGTGCGTCCTTGGGCACGGTGTTTCCTCCTGGCCGAGGTGACTCCGGTGCCGGCTTATGGGCGACGCGCTTTCCCCCTCGCATCGCGGTGCCGGCTTGGCAGTAAAACTATCGCGCGGAATGTGACGATTGCAACGTGGGGTTGGCCCGCGCACCGTGACCGATTTCTGCCGCAGCGCGGTGCAGCTTTTGCGACTGTGCGCTTCAGCGCTTCGAAAAGGCCGATGCTGCGGTGCGATATTGGTCGCCTGATATCCAATCGATGCGGCCGAAGCCGGCGACCAGATGAATGCGATCGACCGCTAGACGGTAAAGGGCGAAGTCCTTGAACGCGGCATAGGTCGCGGCCGACGAATGGTGGGCGACGAACTTGGCTTTGGCGGCGGCGTCAGCAATGCGCGCAGCCTCGCCCATGAAGGTCACGCGCGGCGCGGCAAGCGGGTCGCCTGCATTGTCAGCGCTTTCGACCAGCAGCGAAGCCCGCGGATCGCGCGCCAAATTTTTAGAATGCTCGGCCAAGTCGGATAGCAACAGCAACGGCGTGCCGGCGCCGTCGTCGGTTGTCAGCACTAGCGAGGCATACGGCGCGCCGGTTGCAGTCAACGTCGCTAGGCTGGCGCGCGGTGCACGGAGCAACAGTTCGCGTGCAGTTACCGCAACGGTCGCTGGATCACTCATGCCGCCATCCTCAACCGCGCGCGGCCGCGGCGCAACGGCAACGGTTAGTCGGCGGCTTCGGCCACGGCCGGCACTCCGGCGCGGGCGCCGCGCGGGAAAAGCCACGCGGTGGCAAGAATGCCGGCGGCGAACACAAGCAGCACGGCAAAGATCCAGACGAAGCCCGCGTGCTCGGGCGGCAGGAAGGCGACGAGCGGCACGGCGATGCTGGAAGCGACGAGCGACACCAAATAGCGCACGGCGTAAACCCGCGAGCGCCAGGCGTCGTGCGCGTAGCGCGCCACCATCGCGTCGGTGATCGGAATGAAGCCGAAGACGACGAACATCATCGCCACCGACACCGCCAGCATCGGCCAATTGCTCAACGCGCCGGCCAGCAGCAGCAGTGGCACGAGAAGCAACGCCAAAGGCAAGAAAACGTCGCGCAGCGGCCGGCCATCGATCAGCCATCCGACGAGGAGCTGTGCGAAGGCGGCGATGACATAGGCGAAGCAGACCAGTAGGCCGATGCCAAAGGTTGTGTGCACCAATGCGCTTAGCCGCACGTCGAACAGCTTCGGCATAGCGATTGTAGTCGCATTGAAGACAACGGCACCGCAGATGGTCGCGATGGTCAGCAGCACGAAGACACGGCGGGTTTCGTCGTCGTGCGTGGCGCGCCGTGTGCTGCCTGCGACGGCTGCAGCCGGTGCCGGCGCGGTCGGAACCAGCCAGGCGAAAACGACGCCGATTGCAATCGCAATCGCGCCCGGCACCGCATAAGCCGCACGCCAACCGGCGAGATCGGCGAGCGCACCCGCCGACAGCGCCGCGAATGCGACACCGAGATTGCCGCACAACCCGTTCCAGCCGAGCGCGCGGCCGAGCCGCTTCTGATCCTTGACCAGCATGGCGATGCCGACCGGGTGATAGATCGATCCGAACAATCCAACGAGCGTCAGGCCGGCGGCGATCTGCAACGGCGTCTGCGCCAGCGACGTCAGCATACTGGCTGCGCCGATGCCGATGAAGAAGACGATCATCATCGGTCGCCGGCCCCAATGGTCGCCGAGCCAGCCGGCCGGCAACGATCCCGCGCCGAAAGCGATGAAGCCGCCAAGTGACAGCGGCAGCATTGCGCGATAATCGGAACCGAACGACGCCGTCATCGCCAGCACCACCGTTGGGAAGATCAGCATCATCAGGTGATCGACCGCATGGCCAATATTGAGGAAGGCGGCGGTGACGCGGGGCTGGCTCATGGCTCGTCGCGCTCGGCGATGGAATCGGTCCATTACGCTATCGTGGCTGGATCTTGCGTGCTCGCGTAAGTAAGCCATAATCTATCGCAAAATGGCCATGGCGATTTCTTCGCGCCGCAGCACCGACGCTGCCGATTATCAGCATCTCGCCCGTCCGATTGCGGTGATGGCGAAGGATTATCCCCGCGGCACCGCCAACGCCCCCCATCGCCATCGCCGCGGTCAGCTGATTTACGCAGCCACGGGCGTAGTTGCAGTGACGACGCCGGCTGGCACATGGGTGGTGCCGCCGCATCGCGCGGTCTGGGTGCCGGCCGAGACCGAGCATTGGATTCGGACCTCGACCGCTGCGGCGCTGCGCGCCGCTTTTGTCGATCCCGCAGTTCCGGGCCTGCCACCGCGCTGCTGCGTCATCGCGGTGTCGCCGTTGCTGCGCGAGCTGCTCCTGCGCGCTGCCGCTCTGGCGCTGGATTACGACGAAACCGGTCCGGAGGGCCGCATCATGGCGGTTATCCTGGATGAGCTGCGCGCCCTACCCGTGCTGCCGCTGCATTTGCCGCGGCCGGCCGATCCGCGCCTGCGCCGCGTTTGTGACGCTATCGAACACGATCCCGAGCAGACGCGTACGCTCGCGGGCTGGGGCCGGTTTGCAGGCGCCGCGCCGCGCACGTTGGCGCGGCTGTTCCGCGCGCAAACCGGCATGAGCTTCGGTGCCTGGCGCCAACAAGCGCGGCTGATGGCGGCGCTCGACCGCCTCGCCGCGGGCGAACCAGTCACGGCGGTCGCGCTCGATCTCGGCTATCAGAGCCCGAGCGCCTTTACCTGCATGTTTCGCCGCGCTCTCGGGGCGTCCCCGACGCGATACTTTGGCGAAGGATCGCGGTAAACTGGCCGCCCTAAACTCGCCACACTTGGTCGGCTACTTAGGGCACGCCATATTCTTTTGTCGATAAGAGGGGTCTTCGGTGGCCAATTCGATTGCTTTGGTTGATGACGACAAGAACATTCTGCAGTCGCTTTCGGTTGCGCTCGAGGCCGAGGGGTTTGCCGTGCGCACCTATAACGACGGCGCCGAGGCGCTCAAGGCGATGTCGGCACAACCGGTCGATCTGGCGATTCTCGACATCAAGATGCCACGCATGGACGGCATGGAATTGCTCGCCAATTTGCGCAAGCAAAGCGCAATGCCGGTCATTTTCCTGACCTCGAAAGATGATGAGGTCGACGAAGTGCTCGGTTTACGCATGGGCGCCGACGATTACATCAAGAAGCCGTTTTCCCAGCGCCTCCTGGTTGAGCGCATCCGCGCGCTGCTGCGCCGCGGCGAGATCGCCCGCGGTGGCGCTGACGCCCAAGCCGAGCCGGTCATCCAGCGCGGTGACCTGACGCTTGATCCGGGCCGGCACCAATGCACCTGGAAGACCCAGGATGTCGACCTGACGGTCACCGAATTCCTAATCCTGAAATCGCTCGCAATTCGGCCGGGCCACGTCAAAAGCCGCGATCAGCTGATGGACAGCGCTTACGGCGAGCACATCTACGTCGATGATCGCACCATCGACAGCCACATCAAGCGGTTGCGCAAAAAGTTCAAGGTCGTCGACACCGATTTCGCTCAGATCGAGACTTTGTATGGCGTTGGATACCGTTACCGCGACCACTAATCCGCGCGACGCCGCGGTCGTTGCCGAGCCGCGCGCGAAACCGCGCGCGCCCGCGACATCGCGGCCACGTTTCGGGGTACGCGCGCGTTGGCATCTGTCGCCGCTGACGCGCCGCATCCTGGCGGTCAACGTCATGGCGTTGGCGTTGCTCGGCATTGGCGTGCTGTATCTCGGCGAATACCAGGACAGTCTCGTCACCGCCACCATCGAATCACTCAAGACCCAGGCCGAGATCTTCGCCGCGGCGCTGGGCGAAGGCGCGGTCGATCAGCAGCATGCGGTGTTCAGGCTCGATCCGCAGCTGGCCCGCGAGATGATGCGGCGGCTGGTCGAGCCAACCAAGACACGGGCGCGCCTGTTCGACGAACACGGCAAGCTCATCGCCGACACCAACATTCTCGAAGGTCCGGGCGGCATGGTTCAGGTCAGCCAGCTGCCGGCACCCGATGCCAGCTTCTTTGAGCGGCTCACCGACACGATCTATGGTGCCGTGATTGGCGCTTTTCCATGGCAGCAGGGCTTTCCGCGCTATGTCGAGCCGACGACTGACAACGCCGATTCATATCCTGGAGCCGAGCAAGCGCTCGCCGGCGACGTAGCGCATAGTGTACGCACCCGCGGCAACGCCGGGCTGATCCTTACCGTTGCGGTGCCCGTGCAGCACTATCGCAAGGTGCTGGGTGCGGTGCAGCTGTCGATCGGCAGTCGCGACATCGAGAACGCAATCCGCTCAGTGCGCATCGAATTCATCAAGGTCTTTGCTTTCGCGCTCGGCGTTTCGGTGCTGCTGTCGATTTATCTTGCCGGCACGATCGCGCGGCCGATCCGGCGGCTTGCCGCTGCCGCCGAAGCTGTCCGCCGCCGTCCGGCGCGCGAGGCGGCGATCCCCGATCTTACCGCGCGACATGACGAGATCGGCGATCTGTCGGGCGCATTGCGCGAAATGACCGCCGCGCTGTGGCAACGCGTCGGCGCGATCGAACGGTTTGCCGCCGACGTAGCGCACGAGATCAAGAATCCGCTGACGTCGCTCAAGAGCGCGATCGAAACTGCCAGCCGCCTCAACGACCGCGAGAAGGAACGCAAGCTGCTGGCACTCGTGCTTGAGGATGTGACGCGCCTCGATCGGCTGATCTCCGATATTTCCGACGCGTCGCGGCTCGATGCCGATCTGGCACGCGATGATTTCGTGCCGGTGCCGCTCGGCAAGCTGCTGGCGACCCTGGTGCAGGTGAATGAGGCGGCCGCCAAAGAAGACTCGCCGCGGTTGCTGTTGTCGCTGCCGGGCGAACCTGGCACGCCGGCCGGCGATCTGCCGGTACCCGGCATCGAGGGCCGCCTCGTCCAGGTCTTTCGCAATCTGATCGCCAATGCCGTCTCGTTCAGTCCGCCGGGCAGCGCCATCCGGATCGGAGCGCGCCGCGACGGCCGCGACGTCGCCGTGACTGTGGACGATCAGGGCCCGGGCATTCCCGAAGGCAAATTCGCCGCGATCTTCGAGCGGTTCTATTCCGAACGGCCGCGCGGCGAGAAATTCGGCACCCATTCGGGTCTCGGCCTGTCGATCTCGAAGCAGATCGTCGACAATCACCGCGGCCAGATCTGGGCCGAAAATCGCACCGACGATCGCGGCCAAGTGCTCGGTGCCCGATTTGTCGTCCGCCTGCCGACGGTTTAAGTCGCGGACCCATATTGCCCTGCAACATGCGGGGCTTCAGTCAAGCCCCTTTAATCATCAAAATCCGATAATATCTCTTTCTTTTCAATGGTTAGAGGCATGTCAATGGTTTGGTGCAGTGCCACACCATTGACATTGAAAGCGCTCCGGCGCACCTAAGGCGCCCAATGCAATTGGTCCATGGCACGGCAGTGCAGTTGGGGCGGGCGGGCGTGCTCCTGCGCGGCCCCTCCGGCAGCGGCAAGTCCGATTTGGCGCTCCGCCTGATCGAGGTGGGCGCCTGCCTGGTCGCCGACGATCAGGTCGCGCTGGCGGTCGACGAGGGCGATCTCTGGTTGAGCGCGCCGCCGGCGATCGCGGGCATGATCGAGGCGCGCGGTCTCGGCATCCTGCGGCTGCCGCGTGCGCCGCGCGCCGCTTTGCGCCTGGTGTGCGATCTGGTGCCGCGCGATCAGGTCGAACGCCTACCCGAGCGCGGCGACTGCACGCTGCTTGGCGTCGCCGTGCCGCATCTGGCGCTTTGCGCCTTCGACGCATCGACGCTGGCCAAGGTGCGCTTCGCGTTGCGCGCGGTAACCGGCGACGCAATATCTTCCGAACCGCTCTCGGTTCAGCCGTGACGCCCGATTCGGGCCGCACGCGCCTTCTGGTGGTAACCGGCCTGTCGGGCGCCGGCCGTTCGACCGCCCTCAAGGCGCTCGAGGACATGGGTTACGAGGCTGTCGACAATCTGCCGCTGTCGCTGCTGCCGAGTCTGATCGGCCGGTGCACGCCACTGGTACCGCTGGCCATCGGCGTCGACGTGCGGACACGGGATTTCGCTGTGCCGTCCTTGGTCAAGGCGCTCGACGAGCTGACCACTGGCCGGTCGATCGACCTCAAGCTGCTGTTCCTCGATTGCGACGACGATCATCTTGAGCGGCGCTTCACTGAGACGCGTCGGCGCCATCCCTTGGCGCTCGAACGTCCGGTGGCCGACGGCATTCGGCTCGAACGCCAGCGCGTCTGGCCGCTGCGTGACCGCGCCGATCTGGTAATCGATACGAGCAGTCTCGCGCCGGGCGATCTCAAGCGTCTGCTGCAGGGTCATTTCGCCTTGACGTCGCAGCCCGGCGTCACCATTGCCGTGACGTCGTTTTCGTATCGTCATGGGCTGCCGCGCGACGCCGACTTGGTCTTCGACATGCGCTTCCTGCGCAATCCGCATTACGTGCCGGCGCTACAGCCGCTGTCCGGCCGCGATCGCGCCGTTGGCGCCTTCATCGAGGCCGATCCCGATTTTTCTCTTCGCTTCGAGGAGATGGCCGTGTGGCTGGAACGCCTGCTGCCGCGCTACGAGGCCGAGGGCAAGAGCTATCTCACCATCGCCATCGGCTGCACCGGTGGCCGCCATCGCTCGGTTTATGTCGCCGAGCGGTTGGCAGCGCGGCTTGCGGGCGACGGGCGGCGCGTCGCCCTGATGCATCGCGACCTCGACCGGCCGGGCGAGGCCGGTCCACATCCCGCCGAGCCGCCGGCGCCGCCCGTGAAGGACATTGCATGATCGGTATGGTTCTCGTGACGCACGGCCGCTTGGCGGCGGAATTCATCGCCGCGCTCGAGCACGTCGTCGGCCCGCAGCGCAACATTGCCGCCGTCTGCATCGGTCCGGAAGACGACATGGAGAAGCGGCGCCAGGATATCCTCCGTTCGGTCGAAGAAGTCGGCAACGGCGACGGCGTCGTACTGCTGACCGATATGTTCGGCGGCACGCCGTCGAATCTGGCGATCTCGATCATGGACAAGGCTAAAGTCGAGGTGATCGCCGGCGTCAACCTGCCGATGCTGATCAAGCTCGCCAGCCTGCGCCAGACCGAATCGCTGGCTGACGCCGTCCGCGGTGCGCAGGAAGCCGGGCGTAAATATATCAACGTTGCATCACAGCTCCTGGCTGACGTTCGCTGATGGCGGAAACGCCCGCCAGCGCCCCCGCGCCATCCGAAGTCCACCGCACCGTCATCATCCGCAATCAACGCGGCCTGCATGCGCGCGCCGCCGCCCGCTTCGTTAAACTCGCGTTCGAATACGACGCCGAGATCATCGTCACGAAAGCCGGCGCGTCAGTCTCCGGTCGGTCTATCATGGGGCTGATGATGCTGGCCGCGGGTCCCGGCAGCACTATCGACCTGAGCGCCACCGGACCCGATGCCGCGCGCGCGATTGACGCGCTCGTGGCGCTGATCACCGGCGGCTTCAATGAGGACTGACGGCGGACACGGCGAGGGGCGGCTGCAGGGTCTCGGAATCGCACCCGGCGTTGCCGTCGGCCGTGTGTTCATCTCCGACAGCGGCGCGATCACCGTGCCCGAGCGCCGGATCGAGGCGGCCGAGGTCGAGGGAGAGCAGAGGCGGTTCACCCAGGCGGTCGAAACCGCGATCAAGCAGCTCAAGAAGCTCAAGATCAAGGCAGTGGCGCTGCCTGGCACGGCCGCCGAAGAGATGGGTTATCTGCTCGACGCGCATCTCGCCATGCTGTCGCGCTCGCGCTTCGTCCGCGGCGTCGAGCGCCGCATCGTCGAGGACCGGGTCAATGCCGAGCGCGCGGTGGCGCTCGAAATCGACGGCATGGGTGAAAGCTTTGCGGCCATGGGCGATGCCTATCTCGCGGCGCGCATCGAGGATGTGCGCGTCGTCGGTCAGCGGCTGCTGCGCAACCTGACCAAGACGCCCTACGCCACCTTCAAGACGCTGGCTGCGGGCACCATCGTCCTTGCCGAGGAATTGAGCCCAGCCGACATCGCCTTGATGGATCCGAAGCAGGTCAAAGGCTTCGCCAGCGTGCTCGGCGGCGCCGAAGGCCACACCGCGATCATGGCGCGCGCGCTCGGCATCCCGGCCGTGCTCGGCATCGCTGATCTGCTCAAGGACGCCGCGCCCGGCGATCTCGTGGCGCTCGACGGCAGCACTGGCGAAGTCGTGTTGCGACCGAGCGCGGCGACTCAGGCGCGCTTCGAGAAGCGGCGTTCGGCCATCGAGCGCGCCGGCCGCGGCTTGGCGCGACTCAAGCGTCTGCCGGCCGAAACCCGCGACGGCGTCGAGATCGTGCTCGAGGCCAATCTCGAATTGCCGCGCGAGATCGGCCAGGCCCTGTCGGTCGGCGCGCAGGGTCTCGGCCTGGTGCGAACCGAATTCCTTTACATGAATCGCGACGACCTGCCGGACGAGGACGAGCAATACGCCGCTTATCTCGAGCTGGTCCGCGGCATGGATGGAAAGCCGGTGACACTGCGCACGCTCGATATCGGCGGCGACAAGCTGGCCGCGCCACTCGCCGAAATGATGGAGGGCGGAGGCACCAACCCGGCGCTCGGACTGCGCGCCATCCGCCTGTCGCTCAAGGAACGCAGCCTGCTCGACGCGCAGTTCGCGGCCATGCTGCGCGCCGCCGCGCACGGGCCGGTGCGCATCCTGCTGCCGATGATCTCGAGCGTTGGCGAGGTCCGCGCCGCGCGCGAAGACTTGGTGCAGATGGCGCGAAGGCTCAAGCGGCGCGGTGTCCGCGTGCCCGATGAGTTGCCGCCCTTGGGCGTGATGATCGAAATTCCCGGCGCGGCGCTCGCCGCCGACGCCTTGGCTGCGGTCGCCGACTTTTTCGCCATCGGCACCAACGACCTGATCCAATATGCCCTCGCGGTCGACCGGGGCGACGAGCGCGTCGCCTATCTTCACAATCCGCTGCATCCGGCGGTGCTGCGGCTCATTCAGTTCGCGGTGGAATCGGCGCTGCGTGCCCAGATTCCGGTCAGCCTGTGCGGCGAGATGGCCGGCGATCCGCGCTACACCGCACTGCTCGTGGGGCTCGGCATCCGCGACCTGTCGATGGCGCCGGCCAACATTCCGCGCGTCAAGCAGCGCATCCGGGCCATGGATTTGGCGGCGGCGACGCAGCGGGCGCGAGCGATCATGGATCAGCTCGACGACGCGCGCATCGCCAGCCTGCTCGACGATTTCAACGAACTCGCCTGAGGTCGGCTTTACCGGCCCGGCACCCCGGTCATGGTCGAATATTCGAAGTGCAGCGCCTCGCCGGGATGGACGAGCGGAAAGATCGCGCGCGCCGCCAGTGCCGCCTCGGCGAAGCCGGACAAGATCAGCTTGAGCTTGCCGGGATAATGCGCCACGTCGCCGACGGCGAAGATGCCGGGTTGCGAGGTGGCGCAGGTCGCAGGCTCGATCTTGAGGTGGTGGCGTTCGAGCGCCAGGCCCCATTGCGCGATCGGGCCAAGATCGGTGGCGAGGCCAAAAAACGGTAGCAGTACTTCGGCCGGCAGCGTCCGCGTGCTGCCGTCGAGATCGGCGACGATCACCGCGCGTAATTGTCCGTCGGCGCCGTCGAGCGCCTGTAGCTGGCAAGGCGTCACCAGATCGATCGTTCCGGCGTTCGCCAGGGTTTCGAGTCGCGCGACGCTTTCCGGCGCGGCGCGGAACTTAGCGCGGCGATGCACCACCATCACCTTGGCGGCAATCTCGGATAGCGACAGCGCCCAATCGACTGCCGAATCGCCACCGCCGGCGATGACCACGCGCTTGCCGCGGAAATCCTCGCGCCGGCTCACCAGGTAGAACACGCTCTTGCCTTCGTAGCGCTCGATACCGGCGAGCGGCGGCCGATTCGGTCCAAAGGCGCCGGCGCCGGCGGCGACGATCACCGCCCGTGCCGCGACACTCGTGCCGCTCGCGGTGCGTACCACGAAGCCGCTGTCACGCGGCGTCAGCGCCGTCACCGGATGGCCCAAGCGATAATCGGGCGCAAACGGCGCCGCCTGCTCGACGAGCTTCTGCACCAGCTCCTGCGCGGCGATACGCGGATAGCCGGGAATGTCATAAATCGGTTTTTCGGGATAAAGCGCAGCGCATTGGCCGCCGGGCGCTTCCAGGGCGTCGATGACGCAGCAGCGCATTTTCAGCATGCCGCATTCGAACACCGCGAACAGCCCGACTGGCCCCGCGCCGATGATTGCGACATCCGTTGCGGTTTCCGTCATCGCGCGTACCATGCAGGCGCGCCGCGGACGGCGCAACCCCGCGGTTGCGGCGCGAAAGGCCGCAGCCTAAAACAACGCCGTGGGTGGAGGTGCCGCGCTTGTTATTGCCTTGGCCAACGAGGCCGCGACCGGCCAGTTCGCCGCGCGTCTCGCGCGCCTGGCGCAGCGGGGCGACGTGATCGCGCTCAAGGGCGAATTGGGCCGCGGTAAGACCACTTTCGCCCGCGCCTTCATCCGCACGCGGCTTGGCGAGACGCTCGAAGTGCCGAGCCCGACCTTCACCCTCGTCGAGATTTACGGTGGCGGCGACTCGGCGCCGGCGATCTGGCATTTTGACTTGTTCCGCCTGAACAGCCCCCACGAGGCGCGCGAGCTCGGCTTCGAGGAAGCGCTCGCCGACGATATCAGCCTGATCGAATGGCCCGAACGCCTGGGGCCACTGCTGCCGGCCGAACGGCTGGAGCTGACGTTCGGTGCAGGCCCGACGCCCGAATCGCGCAGCCTGACGGTTCGGCCGTCGGCAGTGTGGCGCACGCGAATCGAGAGGCTGTCCGGTGGTTGACCGAGCGCTATTGATTGAACGCTTTCTCGACCAGGCGGGTTGGAGCGAGGCTAGGCATGCGCCGCTGCCGGGCGATGCCTCCTTCCGGCAATATGTCCGGCTGCATGGTCCCGACAAACGCACCGCGATGCTGATGGACGCGCCGCCGCCGCACGAGAACGTGCGGCCCTATCTGGCGGTGGCACGGCTGCTGCGTCGCCTGGGTTTCGGCGCGCCGGCAATCTACGGTCAGGACGCGGAAAACGGCCTGCTCCTGATCGAGGATCTCGGCAACGACACGTACACGCGGCTGCTGGCTAACGGCGAGACCGAGGAATCGCTTTATGCGCTCGCAGTCGACGTGCTGATTACCCTGCGGCGGCGGTTCACCGCCAAGGAAATGAAAGCGGCGAAATACCTCGCGCCGTATGACGACCAGCGGCTGCTCGATGAAGCGGCGCTGCTGGTCGATTGGTACTGGCCGTCGGTCACCGGCAAGCCGACCGATCCGGCGTTGCGCGCCGAATATCTGGCACTCTGGCAGGCGGCGCTGCCGATGGCGCGCAAGCTGCCGGCGACGCTCGTGCTACGCGATTTCCACGTCGACAATCTGATGCGGGTGCCCAACCGCAATGGGCTGCTTGAATGCGGCGTGCTCGATTTCCAGGACGCGCTCACCGGCCCGCCGACCTACGACCTGGTTTCACTGCTGGAAGACGCGCGGCGCGACGTCACGGCCGATCTCGCCGCGCGCATGAAGCACCGTTATCTCGCGGCATTTCCCGAACTCGACCGCGCCACATTCGACGCTTCGTATGCGATTCTCGGCGCGCAGCGCAGCGCCAAAATCGTTGGCATCTTCACCCGGCTGTGCGTTCGCGATGCCAAGCCGCAATATCTCGCGCACATCCCGCGTGTCTGGCGGATCCTGCAACAGGGCCTGAAGCATCCGGCACTGACGCCGGTGGCGGCCTGGTTCGCGCGCCATATTCCCGAGGCCGAACGCAAAATTCCGCCATGCCGTCCAGCCGCCTGAATGTGCCCGACAGCGCGATCGTGCTCGCCGCCGGCCGCGGCAAGCGCATGGGCGCGCTCACCGACCAGACACCCAAGCCGCTGATCCGGGTCGAAGGCCGCGCTCTGATCGATCACGTCCTCGATCGCCTTGCAGTCGCGGGCATCAAGCGGGCGGTCGTCAACCTGCATTACATGGGCGATGCCATTGCCGCGCATCTGGCGCGGCGGCGCGACATCGAGATCGAATTCTCGCGCGAGACCGAGGCACTCGAAACCGGCGGCGGCGTCGTCAACGCGCTGCCATTGCTGGGCGAAATCTTCTATGTGCTCAACGCCGACGTGTTCTGGCTCGACGGCGCAACGATGGCACTGCACCAGCTGGCGGCCGGTTTCAATCCGGCACGCGACGATGCGCTGCTACTGATGCAGCCGACGGCGCGCGCCGCCGGCTACCAAGGGCCGGGCGATTTCATGCTCGATCCGGCCGGTCGCGTGCGCCGCCGCCGCGAGACGGAGATCGTGCCATTCGTCTTCGCCGGCATCGAAATCGTGCACCGGCGGCTGTTCGACAACGCCCCGACTGGCGCCTTTTCGGTCAACCGCCTGTGGGACCGGGCCATCGGCATCGGCCGCTTGCGTGGTCTGGTGCACGACGGCGAGTGGTACCACGTCGGCACGCCCGAAGGCCTCGCTTTGGCCGACGCCCGCGTTCATCTGAACGGGTTCGAACGCTAGCGCCATGGGCGCGGTATTCACGATCGATGCCGGCGTGTCCTTCCTGGACACACTCGCGGCGGGGCTGATGGCGCGCGCCGGTGGGGAGCCGCTGGCGCTCGCGCGCATGACTGTGCTGTTGCCGACTCGCCGCGCCGCGCGGTCGCTGGCCGAGGCGTTCCTGCGCCAGGGCAATGGCCGGCCGCTGCTGCTGCCGCGGCTGGTGCCGGTGGGCGACGTCGACGCCGAAGAGCTGGCGATCCTTGCCGATGAAAGCACTGCCGACGACGCGACCGATTTGCCGCCGGCGGTGCCCGATCTCGTGCGTCGACTGATGCTGACGCGACTGGTTCTCGGCTGGGGTCAGGCGCGCGCCGGCGCCGGGCCGGCGAGAGCTGCCCAGGCCGCGCCGCTTGCCGCCGAGTTGGCACGCTTCCTCGACGAAGTGTCCGCCGAGGGTTGCAGCCTTGCCAATCTCGATCGCCTGGTGCCGGCGGAACACGCGGCGCACTGGCAGCAGGTGGTCAAGTTCCTCGCCATCGTTTCCGATCATTGGCCCAAGGCCCTGGCCGAGATCGGCTGTCTCGATGCTGCCGACCGGCGCAACCGCGTGCTTGAGCGCCAGGCCGAAGCCTGGCGGCAGCGGCCGCCTGCGGATCCCGTGATCGCCGCCGGCATTACCGGCGGCGTGCCGGCGGTGGCTGCGCTCGTTGCCACGGTGGCACGGCTGGCGACCGGCATCGTCGTGCTCCCGGGTCTCGATCGCGAAGCCGATACGTTTGAGTGGGATGCGATTGCCGCCGATCCGGCACATCCACAATATCTGCTGGCACGCCTGTTGGCGCGGCTCGAACTGCTGCCGGCGCAGGTCACTGTCTGGCCGACGGGTAGCGGCGCCAATCCGGCGCGTGCGGCTCTGGTGCGCGCCGCGCTCGCGCCGGCCGCGCGGAGCCATCGTTGGGCCACGCTCGGCACGCTGCCGGCGATGGCGATCGAAGGCGTCACGCGCGTCGATTGTCCGGGGCCGCAGGAAGAAGCAACGACTGTTGCGCTGCTGATGCGCCGCCAGCTCGAACGGCCGGGTGCGACCGCGGCGCTCGTGACTCCCGATCGCGACCTTGCGCGCCGCGTCGCCGCCGAGCTGCGTCGCTGGGATATCGACGTCGACGATTCCGCCGGCACGCCGCTCGCCAAGACGCCGCCGGGCGTGTTCCTGCGCTTGCTGCTGGCCTGCATCGCCGAGGAATTCGCGCCACTGCCGCTACTGGCGCTGCTCAAGCATCCGCTGGCTGCCTGCGGCCTGGCCCCGGCAGAGTTCCGCGATCTGGCGCGCCGGCTCGAATTCGCGGTGCTCCGCGGACCACGCCCCGGCCCGGGCATCGACGGTTTGAGCGCAGCGATCGGCGACCGCGTGCTTGCCGAGTATGTGCGCCGGATCGGCCGGGCGCTGGCGCCGCTGATCGAGACAGTTGCCGTCGACGCGATTGATTTGTCGTCGCTGGTAGAGGCGCATATCCGCGCCGCCGAAGCGCTTGCCGCCAGCGATGAGGAAAGCGGCGACCGCCGTTTGTGGCGCGAGGAAGCCGGCGAGGCGGCGGCGGTTTGGTTCAGCGAATGGCTTGGTGCCGCGCGCGGTTTTCCCAAGGTCGCCGGCGCCGAATACCCGGCGCTGTTCGAAGCGCTGATCGCCGCGCCGGTGGTGCGTCCGGCCTATGGCCGGCACCCGCGGCTGTTCATTTGGGGCTTGCTCGAAGCCCGGCTGCAGCAGGCCGATTTGGTCATCCTGGGCGGACTCAATGAAGGCATCTGGCCAGCGCGGGCCGATAGCGATCCGTGGCTGTCGCGGCCGATGCGGCGCGATTTCGGACTGCCGCCGCCGGAGCTGCGCGTCGGCCGCGCGGCGCACGATTTCGTCCAGTGTCTCGGCGCGCGCGAGGTCGTGATGACGCGGGCGGCGCGCGTCGAAGGTAATCCAACCGTGCCGTCACGTTGGCTGTTGCGGCTCGAGACTGCGCTGCGCGCTGCCGGTCTCGACGCCAAACTGGACGATGGCACGCCGCTCGCCTGGCAGGCCCGGCTCGACGATCCCGGTCGGGCGCGGCGCATCGATCCACCGGAACCAAGGCCGCCGCTCGAGGC
>Ga0134126_10002428_pt1 | contig 23519 bp, 24 predicted proteins | sample KB31752_FD_96881 | JGI IMG/M metagenome (GOLD analysis project Ga0134126, IMG submission 96881) | Terrestrial soil microbial communities with excess Nitrogen fertilizer from Kellogg Biological Station, Michigan, USA - KB3-175-2 | ecosystem: Environmental > Terrestrial > Soil > Unclassified ... | reverse complement strand
GACGAGCATCAGCACGGAAACGCTGATGAGTGCGATGCCGATGATGTCGCCGAAGCCGCGCGCGTGGACTTCATTGGGCGATGCTTTACGAGCCATGGGCGCAAGACTAAGGCACGACATTTCAAAGTTCAACCCGTGGTTTGTCGGTTGACCGCCGACGGTCCCTGGCCGGTCTACGGGTCCGGGCGCGCGACAAGGGCTCCAGCCGGCCCCCTTCCAATAAGCGGCCGCAAACGACGCGTCGTCGGGCAACTTTGCTCTTTGAACGCGCCGGCGGTAAATCTACACTCGCGACGCATGGGCAAAGATTCCGTGTCACAAATCAGGAAACTCAAGGAAGAGGCGCAAGTGCTGCTCGACGACGGCGGGATTGCGAGCGTGGACGAAGCACAGCTGCATCCGTTCAGGAAGTTCGTCCATTTCTGGGTGGTGGTGGGAAAAAACTTTGTGCGGAACCGCTGCCCGGTGCGCGCCTCGGCCCTGGCCTACACAACGTTGCTGGCGTTGATCCCGCTGCTGGCGGTGGGTCTGGGGGTGTCCACCAAATTGCTCCAGGGCAGCGAGGCCGTGACCCGGGACATGATTGCAAAACTGGTGGATGAACTGGCACCGCAGCTGGGACAGGTGCCGGGAACCGAGGAAGAAAAGGTCGAGGCCCGCAGAAAGGTCGTCGAACAAATCCAGGGGTTCATCGCAAAGATCAACAGTGGCGCGCTGGGCCTCACCGGCACGGTCGGTTTGTTGTTTATCGCGATCGGACTGCTGAGCACGATCGAGGCGACGTTCAATGACATCTGGGGCGTTCAACGCGGGCGCAACTGGTTCGTGCGGATCATCCACTACTGGGCGGCGATTACGCTGGGCCCGCTGGTGATCGTGCTCGTCATGGGCCTCGCCATCGGGCCGAAGTTCCAGGGGGTGCAGAACCTGGTCAAAGACATGCCGTTGATCGGCGGGCTGGTTTTCAAGCTGATTCCCGTGCTGGTCCTGTGCGGCTCGTTCATGCTGATCTATCAACTCATGCCGAACACCAAGGTGCATTGGAGGGCGGCGCTGGTGGGCGGCGCCGTGGCCGGGCTGCTCTGGGTGGCGAACAGCAACTTCAACGCGCTGTTCGCCTCGCGGGTCGTTTCCGCGAGCAAGATTTACGGGTCGCTCGCCTCGATGCCGATATTCCTGTTCGGGCTTTATCTTTCGTGGACGATCCTCTTGTTCGGGGCACAGGTCGCGTACGCGTATCAGAATCGCCGTGCTTACGCTCAGGAGAAACAGGCGGACAGCGTGAACCAGCGCGGACGCGAGTTCATCGCGTTGCGTCTGATGACCCTGGCCGGGCAGAAATTTCATCGGGGCGAAAAACCGCCGACTACGAACGAGATCGCCGAAACGCTGTCGGTTTCGAGCCGGCTGGTCGCGCAGATTCTCCAACCGCTGCTCCAGTGCAAGTTGCTGGTGGAAGTGGCCGCACCCGAGACCGCCTACAGTCCGGCCCGCCCCCTGGACCGGATTTCTTATGACGACATCCTGCACGGATTGCGGGCCGGGCAGGGGCAGGAGCCCGCGACGCGCGAAGAGCCGGTGCGTGAACTGGTGCGGGGAGCGTTCGAGGAGATCCGCGAGGCCGAACACCGGGTCGCGAAATCGGTGACCCTGCAGACGATGGTCGAGCGCGCGGAAGCACCGGCCGACGTCGCAGCCGGCGGATGAACCTCCACGGGAGCCGGTCTGCCGGCGGCGGATCGTTCGCGAATCCGGGCTTGGCACTCGTCCGGGAGTTTTTTAACCTGCGCGCGTGATTGGTTTATTGCGATTCGTGGGCGTGGCCAACGCGGCAGTCTGGTTCGGGGCGTCGATCTTCTTCACATTCAGCATCGGGCCGGCTTTGTTTTCGAGAGAAATGATCGACATGCTCCGTCTCCATGGCGGAATCGATTCTGAAGCCGCGAAGGCTTATGCCGGCTTCGTCGCGCAAATCATCATTGCGCGATATTTTGTTTTGCATCTGGTCTGCGGCGTGATCGCGCTCCTGCATCTGGTCACGGAATGGCTTTACATGGGCAAGCCGCTGCAGCGATTGACCCTCTGGCTGCTGCTCGGAATTTTTGCTCTGGGCCTCGGGGAGCGCGTCATTATTCTTCCGAGATTGAATGACTTGCACCGGGCGATGTACTCCGCCAGCGCCACGCAGCAGCAGCGCGAACGGGCGCATCACTCGTTCAACGTCTGGCACGGAGCGTCTCAGGCGCTGAACCTGTTTCTCATGACTGGTGTCGCGGTGTATCTCTGGCGGGTGTCCACTCCGGGCAGCGGTTATCGCTACCGCGTGTGAGCCCGCCGACCGGCGGACTCACGGTTGCGATTGGAGGTTGACAAACTTTGTGACGGGCAAAAGAAAGTGAGTATAGTAGTGGGTGGCGCCGCTGGCGCCAGGTCGAACACGCGGTATGATCTCGAATGAACGTCCATCGCCGTACGGCCCGAGGACTCATTCGGCGGGGTACAAACCGGGGATGCCGGATGAGACGCTGAGGTCGGAAAAGATTCAAATTGAACGGAAGGTTTTTGTGTTCACGCTCAAGGAGAATCCCCGAGGCCGTTTCCTGCGAATTACCGAGGACGTGAATGGGCGGCGCGACACGATCATTGTTCCCGCGCCGGGGTTGGCAGAGTTCAAGAACCTGCTGGACGAAATGGTGAGGGCGGCGACGGAGATGCCCGCCCGGAACCCGTAGTCCATCCTCCCGTTCCTTCACTCGCGGCCACCGAAACCAGGTCCGGTTCCGGGACAGTGGGGTTCAATCTGCCGGCGGTTTTGCCCGCGCCGTTTTCCGCGCGCGCACTCTCGGCGCATCCCCCCAGAGCCCTTCCAGATCGTAGTGCTCGCGCACATCGGCGCGCATCACATGAACGATGACATCGAAGAAATCCAGCACGACCCACGCGGTGCGCAACTCGCCATCCATCGCGCGCGGGCGGAGCGCATGAATCTCACGCAACCGCTGCGTGATTTCGTCCACGATGGCGCGCAGGTGAGGCTCGCTCGATCCGGTGCAAATGACGAAATAATCGGTGACCGACGACAGCTCGCGTACGTCGAGGATCACGATGTTTTCCGCCTTCCTGTTGTCGGCCAGTTCGCGGCAGAGCAGCGCCAGCTTTTTCGATTCCATTGCGGGCGAGGATGGGGAAGCGCCGATCAAAGATAAAGACGATTGTTGCAGATGGCCTCGGCGATGGCCGGTCCGACCAGCAGGTCCACCGGCAAACCGGCCTTCACGCGGTCGCGGATTTGCGACGACGAAACGCCCAGCGGGAACCCGTTCAACCGCAGGCCGCGAAACGGCCGGGGGAAATCCGCGGTCGTACCGCCCGGTCGCGGCACCACCACGAACTCGACGAGGCGGGCCAACTCGTCCGCATCGCGCCACTTGGGCAGTTGCGGAACGTGATCCGCACCGATGAGGTAAAACAACCGGGCGTCGGGAAAACGGCGGGCGTAGTCGCGCACCGTCTCGACGGAGTAGGAGACGCCCCCGCGCCGGATCTCCTGATCATCGATCTCGCAATAGGTCCGACCAGCCAGTGCCAACCGCAGCAATTGCATCCGCTGCTCGGCCGGGGCGAGCGCGCAGCCGGGTTTGAAAGGAGATTGCGCCGCGGGAATGAAGAAGAGGCGCGATAATTGCAGCTCTTCCCGCGCCGCCTCGGCCACAAGCAGATGACCAAGATGAACGGGATTGAACGAGCCACCGAACAGACCGATGCTTTGCACGGCGCGAATTTAGATTTACGAGGGACGATTTGCGATGGGAAACTGCGAGGGCCGCGCTTCAGCAGCATCGGTTGATGCCGCGGTATCGTTTTTCGAGCGTCTCAATATAGAGTTGCTCTCTGGTCGTCGTCGGAGTGGATGCCTTTTGTTCGCCGGACAGATTGACCGTGTGATGCTCCGGCAGGCCGCAGTCGCAGGCGCGGGCGGTCTGCTGAGCGCGGTCCAGCGCCGCTTCACCGGACAGTTCCCTGGCCAGCGCGAACGCGAGCGCAAGCAGGCTCAAGATGCGCAATGGCCGGCCTTCAGCCACCGCGTAGTCCGGCAGCCAGACCGGATCGGACTCGCGCAGGATTGCGACGCGTTTACGGGCGAGCAACAGGATCCATTCGCGTACGCTGATGGCGACGATCAACACGACGAGCACGAGAAAGAAGGCGGCGACAAATGCGTCCAGAAGGCTATTGAAAAGCAGCCTTTTATTCGGTGCCAGAGTTGCTTGCGCGGCAGCGAGTGCGTCATCGGATTTGGCAACGCCAGTCGCCGGAAAAGCCCCGGAAATTTTCGCCGAGTAAACGTTTGCAGCGGCAAGGAATCCAATTTTTGGATCGTCATCGAAAATCTTCTGCCATCCCGCCGTCATCGTCACCGTCAGAAGCCAGACCAGCGGAACCAGCGTCACAAGCACGAAAATCGGGCGAGTCGGTCTTCCGGAAGGGACGCCCGTCTCGATCGATTCTGCTGGCGGCTTGCCGGCGCTCAGCGGCTTCCCGCCCAATTGCATTTTCAGAATTACCGTCGTTGCCAGACAGAGCGCGATGGCGGCGAGCAGCTGGTTGGCAATGCCGAAGAGCGGCCAAAGTGAATTGATGCCGCCGAGCGGGTCGCGCACGCCCTGAATCAGAAAACAGCCCCAGCCGGCGACCATCAAGCCGCTGGCAAGCACGTTCGCTTTGATGTCCTTCACATTGCCGAGCGGCTTCCAAAGATTGCCCAGGACATCCTGAAGAAGGTAACGCCCCACGCGTGTGCCGGCATCAAGGGTCGTGAGGATGAACAGCGCCTCGAACATGATCGCAAAGTGATACCAGAGATCGAGCCAGCGATTGCCCACGGCCCGATGAAAGATTTGCGCCATGCCGACGGCCAGGGTCGCCGCGCCGCCGGTGCGGCCAAACAGCGTCTTCTCGCCGATCGTGTCCGCGAGTTGGTTCATTTGGTCCACCGTAACGGGAAAGCCGAGCGACGTGACTTTGGCGACGGTTTCCGTGGCCGCGCCCTTGATGTTCATGCTGAGATAAACGCCGGGGTCGAGGGAGCACGCGGCAATCAACGCCATGATGGCGACCAGCGATTCGAGGCACATCGCGCCGTAGCCGATGGGGCGGGCGTAACTCTCGCGCGTGATGATCTTCGGCGTCGTGCCGCTGGAGATGAGCGTGTGAAAACCGGAGATCGCGCCGCACGCGATGGTAATGAAACAGAACGGGAACAGCTTCCCCGCCACGACCGGCCCCGAGCCGTCGATGAACCGGCTGACGGCCGGAAATTTCAACACCGGCAGCACCAGAAACACGCCGAACGCCAGCGCAAAGATCGTGCCGAGCTTCATGAAGGTGCTGAGGTAATCACGCGGCGCGAGCAGCAGCCAGACGGGCAGCACGCTGGCGGCAAATCCGTACACGATGATCGACCAGGCCAGCGGTTCCTTGCCGAAAGTGAACAGCTTCGCCCAGTCGGCATGCGCATGGACGAATTGCCCGCCCCATACGCCGAGCAGCAGGAGCACAACGCCGATCGCCGATGCTTCCATCACCTTGCCAACCCGCCACCAGCGCAGGTAACCCCCCATGAACATCGCAATGGGAATGGTTGCCGCCACGGTGAACACGCCCCAGGGACTTTCGGCAAGCGCGTTGACGACAACCAGCGCGAGGACGGCCAGCAGGATGATCATGATGGCGAGAATGGCGACGATGCCGATGACGCCCGCCACGGTGTTCAGTTCCTCTTTCACCATTTGGGCAAGTGATTTGCCGTCGCGCCGCATCGAGCAGAACAGGATAACGAAGTCCTGCACCGCGCCGCCGAGCACGACGCCGATCAGGATCCAGAGCGCTCCGGGAAGATAACCGAACTGGGCGGCCAGCACCGGGCCGACGAGCGGTCCGGGACCGGAGATCGCCGCGAAGTGATGACCGAAGACGATCCACTTGTTCGTCTTCACGAAATCCCGGCCATCGTCACGGACTTCGCAGGGAGTGGCGCGACGATCGTTGAGGGCGAGCACACGCGCTGCAATCCATTTCGAGTAGAAGCGGTAGCCGACCGCATAGGAGCAGAGCGCGGCCGTGAGGATGTACGCGGAGTTGACCGGCTCGCCAAGCCGGGTCGCAAGCACGACGTAAGCGCCGCCGCCCAGCAGGGCGGTCGCCAGCCAGATCAAGTTTTTCAGAATGCGGCTCATCTACGCCTGTTTCATTGTCCTGATTCGTGATGGATGCCCGATTGTACGACTTCTGCCCGGCGGTTCAACCTTCAAGGCTATGATCCGGTCGTTGCAAATGAAATTAACGGTTTGCATTTGGTTTCAGGTGTGATAGAACACGCGGCCCGCTGTGAACAAAGCGGTCGGCGCAACAGACCCAGCGGAAACCTTTTTAGAACCTATGTCACAGCATTCAAGTCTTCGCGCCGTCGGCACGACCGGCGCCAAACGCAATGTGCTCAAGCGATTTGAGCGAGTCGCCCTGCTCAAGAAGCGCGGCCAGTGGAAGGACGGCGACCGCGTCTCCGGCCTTCGGAAGACAAGGCCGGAAACCTGATCGGGTTTGAAGCTGGCGAGGGTTCCGGGCCGCGTCCCGGCCACACCTGTGCCCTGAAGGTTTGAATCCTTTTCCTTCAATGGTTCGGCTGCAAAAATTCCTCGCCGATGCGGGAGTCGCGTCGCGCCGCGCCGGAGAGCAGATCATTCTCGCGGGTCGGGTGGAAGTGAACAACGAGGTGGTCCGGACGCTGGGGACAAAAATTGACCCGGCCCGTGACCGCGTTAGCGTGGATGGCACATCGGTCAGGCCGAAGCGCCGGCTGTACGTCGCCCTGAACAAGCCGCGAGGTTACATTTGTTCCCGCCGCGATCCCGGAAAGCGCCGCGCCATCGGCGATCTGCTGCCCAAGGAGTGGAGCAACCTTTATCCCGTGGGCCGGCTTGACTACGACACGGAGGGACTGATTTTCCTCACCAACGACGGGGAATTCTGTCTGCGCCTGACGCACCCGCGTTACCGGGTTCTAAAAAAATACCTGGCCACGGTCGAAGGCCGCGTGGAGCCGAACGTTCTGGGGCGGTTGACGCGTGGTATCGTCCATGAAGGCGAGAAACTGAAGGCGGAAAAAACCCGGCTGTTGAACGCCAACAATTCCCACAGCGTGGTCGAGGTGGAACTGGCGGAAGGCAGGTATCGCGAAGTGCGGCGGATGTTTGAGGCGCAGGGCCTGGCGGTGTCGCATCTCCGCCGGACGCAGATCGGCCGCATCAAACTGGGCGACCTGCCCGCGGGCAGGTGGCGGACCCTGAGCGAAACCGAAATCAAAACCCTGTTGTCGAACAGTAATCGGGCCGACGGTGTGCCGCCTCACGAGCATTGACAGGACCGGGGATAAAACTTCTACTTCTGACCGTTATGAAAACAAATTTTCGATGGGCTTGGGCCGTTGCAGTCGTGTTCGGAGCGACGGTTTTGACCGCCCGGACCGAGGAAGCCGCTGTCGTCAAGAGGAACCGCGTCAACGTGCGCGCGCAGGCCGTGCCGACCAGTGAAGTGATCACTCAATTGAAGAAAGGCGAATCCGTCATCGTACTGGAGGAGATCACTCCCAAAAAGCGCAAGCGCGGCGAGCCGGCAACGTGGGCGAAGATACAACTGCCGCCGAACACGCCGGTGTGGGTTTATGGACCCTACATCGAGACAAACAATCACACGGTAAACATCAAACGGCTGAACCTGCGGGCCGGACCGGGCGAGAACTTCAGCGTGATCGGACGCCTTGACCGCGGCACGGAAGTCAAAGAGATCCGGACCGACGGCAACTGGATGGAGATCGAGGCGCCGACCAACGCGTTTGCTTTTGTGGCGGCGGCGATGCTGGAGAAAACGGCGGCACCGGTTCCGCCAGCCACGGAGTTGGCCGCAAACACGAACACTCCGCCCGCGCAGCCGGCTCCCACGGTTGAAACCGTCAAGCCGGAGCTGGTGCCCGCGCCGGCCGTGGAAACCGCTTCACCGGCGGCGACGGCTCAACCGACGCCACAGCCGACAACGCCCACACCCGCGCCACCGGCGGACACAACGCCGCCCAAACGGGTCGTCAGCCGCGAAGGCACCGTGGTCGTTTCGCGCAGCATTCAGGCGCCGACTTCGTATGCCCTGGAGAACCGGGAGAGTCGCAAGACGGTCAACTATCTTCACAGCGAAAGCGAGGACATCAACCTGAAAAAGTTCGCCGGCAAGAAGGTCATCGTGACTGGAGAAGAACTTATCGATCAGCGCTGGACGAGCACTCCGATCATTGAGGTTGAATCGATTCAGGTGGTTCCCTGATGTCGCCGGGCAACCTCATTGACGGGCGTGTCATTGCCGAACAAATCCATGCCGAGACCTCCCGGCGCATCGCGGCGCTGAAGCTGCGCGGAGTCCGGCCGGGACTGGCGTTTGTGCGCGTCGGGGAGGATCCCGCCTCGCAGGTTTACGTCGGCATGAAAGAGCGGATGGGCGCGCGGCTCGGCATCGCTTCCTTCACACACGTTCTGCCGGAGACGACTCCGGAAAACGACCTGCTGGAGCTTGTCGCACGGCTCAATGAGGACCCGGGGATTCACGGAATTCTCGTGCAAGCGCCGCTTCCCCGCCCGATCAACCAGGCCACGGTTTATGCCGCCGTTTCGCCGCAGAAAGACGTGGACGGTTTTCATCCGATCAATGTCGGCAAACTGATGCTGGGGGACGCGTCGGGCTTTCTTCCCTGCACCCCCGCGGGCGTTCACGAACTGCTGATCCGCGCCGGGGTGAAGATCGAGTGTTCGGAAGTCGTGGTGCTGGGCCGGGGGAACATCGTCGGCAAGCCGATGGCCGCCATCCTGATTCAAAAAGCGCGTCATGCCAACGCGACGGTGACGCTCTGCCACTCGCACACCCGCGACATCGCCGCACATTGCCGGCGCGCAGATATTTTGATCGCCGCGATCGGTGTCGCGGAATTTGTGAAAGCGGACATGGTGAAACCCGGCGCGGTGGTGATTGACGTGGGCGTCAACCGTATCAAGGACGCGGGCGCAAAGGGCGGGTCGCGACTGGTCGGCGATGTGGACTTCGTTGGGGTCCGGGCGGTTGCCGGGAAAATCACACCCAATCCGGGCGGTGTGGGACCGATGACCATTGCGATGCTCATGCAAAACACGGTTCGCGCCGCGGAACTGACCGTGACGGAATGATCGCTGGTCGCCGGACAATACAGATTATGAATGCCACTCGAATTCTTCCGGACCTGCAATGCTCGTTGCTGTGCGAAGATGTGCGGCCCGAAGCCAACGGCAATTTTATCATCGTCGGAGTCATCGGGGCGATTCGCGTTCCGCAATTGCCGGTCACGGCCTTCAAGCTGTGCGTGTTCAACCGGTGGACGGCGGGGTTCGGCCAGTTTACGGAGAGCGTCCGCCTGGTCGCGCCGGACCAGACGACCGTGTTGCGCAAGGGGCAGGTGAAGTTCGCGCTGCAGGATGCCTCGCATCACGCCACGAACGTGACGGTCCTCCCCCAGGTCGAGTTTCCGGCCGCCGGCATTTATTATCTGGAGGTGCTCGTGGATGATGTGATGAAAATCCGGTTCCCGCTGCCGGTCGTCGTGGTCCAACCGCCGCCCGGCGCGGTACCAACGCAGCAACCCCCGGCCAGGCAGGAGCCGCAAGGTTAGCGCGCCGTTCAACCAGGCAAAACAGGTTTCAAACCCGCTGGTCCGGCCTGTGGAAACCCGCCGCCGGTTTGTTCTTCTCTCGAGGATTTCGTTTCAAATAATCGCGCGGTCGGGTTTATTCTCGGCACGCTCGCGCATGGAAGCTCCCGCACCTTTTCCTCCGTGGCAGCCGATGACTTTTGGCGGCGTGGCGGCGTTTTCGCGATCGCCGCCGGGGCGGTTGCTGTTCATGCAGTTTATCGTCGCGTTGCTGGTCGCCGCGAGCGTGCTTTGCCTGTTGGTTTCAGCGTGGTTTCCCGTCATTCAGAAGACCCTCGCGCGCCTGCCGGAAAAGGGCGCGATCCGCGGCGGCCGGCTTGAATGGAACAACCCGTCTCCAGTGCGACTGGCCGAGGGAACGTTTCTTTCCATCACGGTTGACGTGGAGGGAGGCAGCCGGTTCGGTCAGAGCGCCGATGTGCAATTCGAGCTTGAGCGTCGCGGTTTCAAAATCTGCTCGCTGTTTGGCTGCGTCGCGGTTCCGTATCCGGAAAACTGGACCATCGCTTTGAATCGCTCCGGGGCCGAACCGTGGTGGGGCGCGTGGCGGCCGTTCCTGCTCGTCGGCCTCGGAGTGGGGGTGGTGATCGGCGTGATGGGCAGCTGGATGGTGCTGGCGACTCTGTATTCGCTGCCTTTGCGCCTGATCACATTTTATACGGACCGGCACGTGAACTGGTCCGGGTGCTGGCGCGTAGCGGCCGCCGCTCAGGCGCCCGGAGCCCTGCTGATGAGCGGGGCCATCCTGCTCTACAGTTTCAACCGGCTCAATCTGGTCGGGCTGTTGTTCGCCTGGTTGCTGCACATTGTTGTGGGCTGGATTTACGTTGGCACCGCTCCTTCCCGTCTGCCACGGTTGGCGACCGGGCCGCATCAACGGGGCAATCCCTTCGGCTCACGGAACAAGGAAAAAAAAGCGAAGCCCTGAGTTCTGCCTGCCGGCTGGCTTATTCCCTCGTCGAACGCGGATCCCAGGCGTCCCGCAGGCCGTCACCAACGAAATTCAACGCGAGCAGCGCGGACGCGAGCGTGAGCCCGGGGAGGACGATCATCCACCAGTAGATGCGAATGGGGTTGATCTGTGACGCGCCCTCGGCGATCAGCGATCCCAGACTCGCCTGAGGCGGTTGGACGCCGAGGCCGAGGTAACTCAGGAACGATTCGTATAACATGATCGAAGGCACGGTCAGCGTCAGATAGGTGATGATGATGCCGTAAACGTTGGGCAGGATGTGACGCAGTAGAATGCGCGGATGACCCGCTCCCAGCGCCCGGCTGGCATCGACGAAGCCGCGTGTCCGCAGCGTCAGGACCTCACCCCGCACGATGCGAGCCATCGTCAGCCAGGACACCGCGCCCAACCCGGCAAACAAGAGGAGCAGGTTGGCCGCCGCGCCTGCGTCCGACGAGAGCACCCTCACGAGCCATGCCTTGAACGATTCCTCCACGACGGCAATCAGCACTATGACGAATAGAATCGACGGGAGCGAGTAGAGGACATCAACGAACCGCATCATGAGGGCGTCCCAGCATCCGCCGAAGTATCCGGCGATTGCGCCCCACAACACGCCGATGAACAAACTGACGCAGGCGCCCAGGGCGCCGACCAGCAACGAGATCCGCGCGCCGTAACACACCCGGCTCAGTAAATCCCGGCCGTGGACATCAGTGCCGAACCAATGGGCCAGGTCTGGCGGCCGGAACTGATCGTCCGAGAGAGTGGTTGGTTTCCACGTCAGCGCCCTCGGCAAAAGCGATGCAAAACGCGGAGTCGCAAACAGCGGCCAGATCACGACGAGCAGGATGGCCGAGAACAAAAACGCGCCACTGCCCACGGCCAGGCGATTTCGTCGAAAGCGGCGCCACGCCCGTCGATTGGGGCTTTCTGCGTCGGTCATGCCCTTACCCTCGGATCAATCCAGCCATAGGCCAAATCCACCACAAGATTCAGAACGAGGATGAGAAAGGCGTAAATCAGGACAAGGCCAACGACAATGGTGTAATCGCGATTTAACGTCCCGTTGACCACGAACACGCCGATGCCGGGAATCTGGAAAATGTTCTCGACGACGAATGAGCCGGTCAACAGGTCGGCAAGCAGCGGGCCCGAATATGACACGACCGGCAGCACGCCGGGGCGGAAGGCGTGTTTCAAAAGCACGGTGGTTTCGCCCAACCCTTTGGCTCGCGCGGTGGTGATGAATTCGGCCGGGAGCACGGCGAGCATTCCTTCGCGCAGCAGCCGGGAAATCTTTCCGGCGAAGTAAAGTCCGAGGGTCACCGTCGGCAACACCGCGTGCCAGGTGCCGCCCCAAAGCGCGACGGGAAACCAGCGCCATTTAAGGGCGAACGTCATGATGAGAACAGGGCCGATGATCAACGCGGGCACGCAAATGACCAGGAGCGCAAGAAAACCCCCGGTGTATTCCTGCCATCGCCCTTTGCGCGCGGCGGTGAGAAATCCGAGCGGAATCCCAAATCCTAGAGCGAAGCAGAATGACAGCGCGCCCAGCGTCACGGACACCGGGAGACCTTGCGCGATGATGTCATTGACGGTGTGATCACGATATTTCATGGAGGGACCGAAGTCGCCGTGCAGCACGCCGCCGAGATAGCGCAGGTATTGCTTCCAGACCGGCTCGTCGAGATGAAACTTCGCTTCCAGTGCGCGCTTGATTTCCGGTGACGCCGGCGCGCGTTCCTTGTCGAACGGACCGCCCGGCGCGAGGTGCAGCAAACCAAACGCGAGGAAACTGATGACCAGCATCAGTGGAATCGTGAAGGCCAGGCGTCTGAGAAAATACATGGATGCCGTCAGTGGGCCGCGATTTGCGGGGCAGGGGGGAGATTTGCCGCCGCGCCTTGCGGGGTTGATTTCGAAACGGATTCTACACCGACCTTGTAGATCGCACGGACCGGGTTTACGGAAAGGAGATTGGGGAAGATGCCCTTAATCCTGTTCGCGTCGTAATAATCAAGCCCCGCGTAATAGAAGAGCGGGGCGATGGGAACTTCGTCGCGGACCAGGAGAGTTTCCGCGTTGCGCAACATCTCCGCGCGTTTCGCGCGGTCGGCCTGCGCATCGGCCAGGTTGACGAGTTCGTCGTAATGCGCGCTTTTCCATCCCGTGCGGTTGTTGCCATTGTTGCTCATGAACATGTCGAGAAAGGTGTTTGGATCGTTGTAATCGCCGATCCAGCTGCTCCGGCACAGATCGTAATCCAGCCCCCCTTGCGCGCGCAGATAGGTCTTCCATTCCAGTTTGTGGATTTCCGCATGGATGCCGAGTTCGCGTTGCCACATCGCCTGCAGTTCGACGGCGATCTGCTCGTGGAGGTGGGAAGTGTTGTCGCACAGATAATCAAACGACGGGAACGCCCTCCCTCCCGGAAAGCCGGCCTCCGCCAGAAGCCGGCGTGCCTGCGCAGGATCGTAACCGAGTCCTTCGGGTGGGTCGTAACCGGGAATGCCGGGCGGCGTTTGGGAGGAGGCGGTGTGCTCACCGCCACGGGTGATGCGTTCGACGATTCGCGTCCGGTCGATGGCCAAGGTCAGCGCTTTGCGTACGCGCGAATCGTCAAACGGTTTGCGGGTCACGTTGAAGCGAATGAAATAAGTTCCAAGGTAGGAATAGGAGTGGAAATCCGGGCGTTTGAGCAGCACGTCGAGCAGCTCCACCGGGACGAGGTTTTTGTCCCAGACAATGTCCGCCTCGCCGGTCTCGTAAAGATTCAATGCCGTGTTCGCGCTTGTTCCGGGAAGCATGTCCACCACCTCGCATCTCGTGTTGGCGGCGTCCCAATAGCGCGGATTCTTCCGCAGCCGGATCCGGTCGTTAATGCGCCACGCCACGAGTTCATACGGCCCGCTGCACGGCACAGGCCGTGTCATCAGCCAACGGTCGCCGTGTTTTTTGATCGCCTGGCGCGGCACGATGCGAAGCGTCGGCAGCGCGCAGAGATTAAGGAAAAACGGAGTGGGATTTTTAAGTTCGACCCTCAACGTGCGGGCATTCACGGCCCGCACGCCGACCTGCGCAGGATCGGTGATCCTGCCCGTGTTGAATTCCTCGCCGTTCTTCAAATAAAACAATTGACCGGCGTATTCGGCGGCGGTGCGGGGGGCCAGTACCCGCAACCATGAATAGACAACGTCCCCCGCCGTGATCGGCTCGCCGGTGGACCAGGCAAGGTGCGGGCGCAGATGGAAGGTATAAACTTTCCTGTCGGGCGAGAGGTCCCATCCCTCGGCCAGATCCGGGACGGGCGTCGCGTTGGTCGGTTCGTACCGCATCAGGCCCGCGAACAGTTCCAGTGCTATGCGCCCGTCCGCTTCGCCGGTCAGAATTCCCGGATCCAGCGACTCCGGTTCCGCGCCGTTGATAATGACGAGATCGGCGCGCGGACCGCGTCGGGCGCAGCCGGTGAAGAGCAGCGCCGCGAGCAGGAACAGCAGCAACAAGCAGGGGTTTCCGTCCGGCGCGTTTCGAAGGCAACGTTGCGCCCCGGGTCGTTCCCAAGGAGCGGTCGCCGAAGGCATCATGGACCGGGGTTTACTTCGGACTGGCCGGGGGCGGAGTGGTCGAGGGGGCGTTGGTTGGCGAGACCAACTGCAACACCGGCGCGGCGGACGTGGCGCTCATTGTGTTGGCGGGCGCCGGAGTTGGAGCGACTACCGGTCCGGCCGCTGCCTTTTTTCTCAACTCCTCCTCGAACCTGCGTCCGTTTGCTCCCACTTGATTCGCGCGCAAGTAGGAAAGAAAGAGCGCCAGGCCGAGGAACAACCCCGCGGAATACTTCGTGATTTTCGTCAGCGCGTTGCCTGACCCCGCGCCAAACAGGGCGTCGGTCGCGCCGCCGCCAAACGCGATTCCGGCCCCGGCCTCTTTCTTTGGAAGCTGGATCAGGATCAGCAGAATCAAAATCAGACAGTTCAGGACAAGAATGAATGTCAGCAATCCAATGATAATCGCCATAAAATAATTCGCTCAGTTCAGGCAGTTCTTGATGATGTCCGAAAAACTCCGGTCTTCCAGTGACGCCCCGCCCACGAGCGCCCCGTCCACGTCGCGCTGGCCCATCAATTCTCTCGCGTTCGACGGTTTCACACTCCCACCGTACTGGATGCGAACGCGCCTGGCAACGGTCTCGTTGAACATCGTCACGAGTTGTTTGCGGATGAACATGTGCGCGTCCTGCGCCTGGTCGGCGGTGGCGTTCTTCCCCGTGCCGATCGCCCAAACCGGCTCGTACGCGATGATGGTTTCCTCCATCTGGTCGGCTGACAAACCGGCCAGACTCCCCCGCAACTGCGTCCCGACCACGAGTTCGGTGCGGCCCGCCTCGCGTTCCGCCAGCGTTTCGCCGACGCAGACGATCGGCTTGAGCGACGCGGCGTGTGCCGCCAGGGTTTTCTTCGCGATCAATTCATCGGATTCCTTCTGAAACTGCCGCCGCTCGGAATGGCCGAGGATGACGTAGCGCACGGAAAACTCCTTCAACATGCCCGCGGCGATTTCGCCTGTGTGCGCGCCAAAATTATGCTCGCTCATGTTTTGCGCCCCGAGCCGGATGGTCGTGTTGAGGATGGCCCTGGACACTTCGCCAAGCGCGGTGAACGGCGGGCAAATGACGATGTCGATGTCCTTCAGGTTTTTCAGTTCGTGTTTCAGGCCGGTCACCAGATCCAGTGCCTCGGCCACGGTCTTGTTCATCTTCCAGTTGCCGGCGACGATCAATTTGCGCGTTTTGTCCATGCTGCTTAGTCCTGATTCTCGAGGGTGAAATCGTTGCTCATTTGCCGGTCAGCGCCGCGACGCCGGGCAATGTCTGGCCTTCGAGAAATTCCAGACTGGCGCCTCCGCCCGTGCTGACGAATGTCACGCGATCCGTCAACCCGGTCATGTTCAGGGCCTTTACGCTGTCGCCCCCGCCAATGATGCTCTTGGCGCCGTGCTGCGTCGTGTCAGCCACTGCGCGCGCGACAGCAAAGGTTCCTTCGCAAAACCGCTTGTCCTCGAACACGCCCATCGGCCCGTTCCACAAAATCGTCTTCGCCCTGGGAATGACTTCCGTGAACAGCTTGATCGTCTTCGGCCCGATGTCCATGCCTTCTTCGGCTTCCGGGATATCAAGGCTGTCGTTGACGCGCGGGTTCTGCCACTCGATGACCGGCTTGCCTTTCTTGTTCAACTTGCCGGTGTCCACAGGCGTCGCCACGATGTTGTCCACGGCGAGCAAAAACTGCACCTTGCGCGCCTTGGCCTTGTTCAGCGCGGCCTCGGCCATACCGAGGAGGTCCGCTTCAACGAGCGATTTGCCCACTGTCTTGCCCAGGGCGAGCCGGAACGTGTAGGTCATCGCCCCGCCGATCAGAATCGTGTCCGCCTTCTCGAGCAATCGGTCGATTACCTTGATCTTGTCCGACACCTTCGCCCCGCCAAGAATGACGATGAACGGCCGGGCCGGATTTTCCAGTTCCTCGCCGAGGAATTTCAATTCGCGTTCCATCAGCAGGCCCGCCGCGCATTTGCCGCCATGCCGGGCCAAGACACGCGGCGTGCCTTCGGTCGAAGCGTGCGCCCGATGCGCCGCCCCGAACGCGTCGTTCACATAAACGTCGGTGACCTTCGCCAGCTTCTCCGCGAACGCCGGGTCATTCGCTTCCTCTTCGCCGTAATAACGGACGTTCTCCAGCAACAAAAGGTCCCCGGGCTTCAAAGCCTCGGCGGTCTTTTCAACCTTCTCCCCGATGCAATCGTCCACGAACGCGACCGGTCGATGCAACATATCCGCGAGTTTCTCGGCGACGGGCCGCAGCGACATGGACGGGTCGCGCTTGCCCTTGGGCCGGCCCAGATGTGCGGCAAGGATGATGCGCGCGCCCTTCTCGATCAGCAGTTCCAGGGTCGGCAGCGTTTCCTTGATTCGGGTGACGTCGTTGATGACCATCTGGCCGCCCTTTTCCTCCATCGGCACGTTGTAATCCACCCGCACGAACACACGTTTGCCGCGCACATCCAGATCTTTGACCGTCAGCTTCGCCATAAAAACAGGGGCGAAAGGATAGCCAAGGCGAACAGTGAGTCAAAGGGAATTAAACCCCGTCAAACGCTCGAAATGACGCCGGATCGCCCGACCGCGGGTTCTGTCCGGGCGCAGTTCAAGGGTGACTCTTGCCCCATCGCCCCCCGCGGGTTTCCAAGCAGGACTTTCACCCTGCTTGGTTCAACGACTGGTAAATCACGTTGAACGCAAACAAGCCCATCATTGCCACGCAACAAGCCAGCTTGCCGACCGCGCCGACGAGCAGGCCGATGACCGCGCCGAGGCCGGCCCGTGCCGCTTCCTTCCATTCGCGGCCACCCATCATTTCAAACAACAACGCGCCGACAAATGGCCCGAGGATGATGCCGGGAATGGCGAAGAAGATGCCGATGAGGCCGCCGACGACCGCGCCGAGCACACCGCGCCACGTCGCGCCGAGGCGTTTCGCGCCATACATGCTGGCTAGATAATCCATCACGATCGACAACAACATCAACAGCACGATAATCACAAGCGCGGTGTTGCTGGCGCCGGTTGCGCCAAAGTAAAGCCGGTGCGCGACCGCCGCGAGCACGACCAGCGGTGTGCCGGGGATGCCGGGCAGTACACTTCCGGCCAGCCCGAAGCACATCACGAGCAGCGCCAGCGATAATCCGATGATTTGTTCCGCGGTCATAGACAAATTCCAAACTAACGGGCGGCTCATTGACTTAAAACGACTGCAGCACAAGCCGATAGAACATGCTGGCAGCTGATGATGGCAAGCTGGCTTGATATCCTCCGCTCACGAGAATCGGGGCATTTGTTAGAGTCACCCAATTCGTAGTAGAAAGATCTGGGTTTTGCTGCAATGCAAAATAACCACCTGCCGCTGGCCATGAAAGCAGAACGGTGATTTGATTAGTCGCGGTGATACTCAGCTGGGGCACTCGAACAATCTGTACCGTAAAAGAGCCTTCGTTATTAAACCATGAATACTCATCGATTGTTCCAACGAACAAGCGAGTCGCTCCGTCCGGAGCTATCACTTGTTGGACTGACCCCGAGCTCGTTAAACCGTCGCCAATAAAAAATGGTTGCTGAAGTGTGGGTGTAAGAATTAGGTAGTCCCGGTTTGTCGCAGTGCTGAAGTCCAGAGGTTGGGGTGTTGGGTTCAGATCTGGTTGATTCGTCCCCAGAAAAACTCCAACGAGGCATTCAAAGGGTGCAGCCACGTCGGCGATGCCATTTTCTGCACCTAAATAGTGGGAAATACTATTGGTCTCGCCGTCTGGTCCGAAGAAGGGTAGTGGGCTGCCACGCGACACGGAACCGGCGGCTGAAAAGACAAACATCCCCCCACCTTCGATGGAAGCACCAGTTACGAGCACAGGCGATTCATCCGGGGCAACGTCCCCACGTCTGCCGGGCGAACCATCCGGCATCCCAGCAAGCCAAGGGTTCGATGTGCTTGGAACGACAACCGACTCGGCAAATGCTGTGTGCCACAGCAATATGATTACGAAAACGACAGCGCCTCCTGGTTTACTGCTCATGGGATGCTTGACAGTAGATATGACGTTGCGCTTCCGCGACCTAGCGTTGAGCCGCGCGGTATGTGCGTCTCTGCGCAGGACTAATTTTTCTGAGCGTGGCTTTTATCGCGTTGTTATGGAAGCAGACTTACGAGATTTTGTGAAGGATTATTCAAGTGCCCGATGATTCGTGGGCCACCGAAAATTGCTCAGTGCAGCGTGGCTAACGCCTCCCTGAAATCCTCTGGGAACGGCGCTTCAAAGTTCATTTGTTTTCCGGTGCGCGGATGTTTGAAGGCGAGTTTGTGAGCGTGAAGCATTTGACGCGACGCCGTGTAGCCGGTCAGTTCGGTCAGCCGTTTGTTTTGTCGGTTGCCATAAGTCGTGTCGCCGACGATCGGAAAGCCGAGATGTTTGAAATGAACGCGAATCCGGTGCTCCTGACAAAAGCGATAACGGTTTTTGTCAACTTGAACAGGATACTTGCGGAATGCTCTTTATAATGGTCAGGCGTTTACTTTGTGACCCGAATTGATCAACACCGAAAACGTTTCATACACAACCGTCGCGGTTAACAGAACAGAAAAAGCTTTCAAGACCGTAAACAGGAAAAGCGGCCTGGCGGACGCTTTTCCCGGTTGGCAATTCAAGCGTTTGGCATTTTCACATAGCCTTGAGGTGGGATGGGCGGCGGAAGCCGGTGCAGCGTGCCGCGACGCCGCATCTTCGAAAAGACAACGAGATTGAAAAAGTGCATGACACCGAGAACAACGAGGACGAGACCAACTTTCGTGCTCAGCGTTTCCAAAGCGGTCTGGACGTCCGAAGGTTTGACGCCGTATTTCAGCGCCAGGGCGACGTATCCGACATTGATGAGATAAAAACCGACCACAAGCAGATGATTGACGGAATCTGCGAGCGCTTCGTTTCCGTGAAAACTGTCCACAAGAAAGATACGCCCGTTTTTGTGGAGGGTTCGAGCCACCCAGATGGTGAGCGCAATGCTGATCAGCAGATACACGATATAAGTCCACACGGTCGCCGTATTTCCGGCAACGGTGTCCACGGCAGCCAGCAGCGTAGGTTTCATGGTTCGGTCCTTTCTATTTGTTCAGGTCGTTTCAGAGTATTTCCTAAATTTCTGCTATTTCTGAAATTACAATATCACAAGAATATAGGTATGCAACCAGTTCGCTCCATGGGATGTCCCTGGCAACGCAACCTCTTCGCATGGCTTGACTTGTCTGGCCGCCCGTTCCAGCGTTTTTGCCTGACACTATGAATCCAACGATGCGAGTGGGTATTATTGGCGGCGGGTTGATGGGACGCGAAGCGGCCAGCGCGTTCGGGCGCTGGTTTGTTCTCGAAAACTTCCCGGTGCGGGCGGAACTAGTCGCGGTGTGCGATCTGCAGGAGAAACTGCTCGACTGGTTCCGCCGGGTGCCGACGGTCCGGTTGCTCACCAAAGATCACCAGGAATTGCTCCGGTCGCCAGACGTGGACGTCGTTTACGTCGCCGTGCCGCACAATTTGCACGAGCCGATGTATCTCGACGTGCTTGGCGCCGGAAAGGATTTGCTCGCGGAAAAACCGTTCGGCATCGACCTCAAGGCGGCGGATCGTATTCGTGACGCCGCGACGCGCTCGGGCCGGTTTGTCCGGTGCAGTTCGGAGTTTCCGTTTTTGCCCGGACCGCAGCGTGTGATTCAGGCGGCGCAGTCGGGCAGGTTTGGACGCATCATGGAAATCCGTTCCGGCTTCTGGCATTCGAGCGACATGGACCCGACCAAACCGATCAACTGGAAGCGTCAGACCAAATTCTGCGGTGAGGTTGGAGTGATGGGCGACCTGGGAATGCACGTCGTGCATGTACCGTTTCGCCTGGGCTGGAACCCGCTCCGCGTCTATGCGCAGCTGCAGAAAGTCTACACCCAACGCCCTGACGGCAAAGGCGGCATGGCGCAGTGCGACACCTGGGATAACGCGCTGTTGCACACCGAGGCGTTGATCGATGGCGCGGAAGTTCCGATGCGGCTGGAGACGAAACGCCTCGCTCCGGGCGAGACGAACACCTGGTTCATCGAAGTGCTCGGTACTGAAGGGGGTGCGCGTTTCAGCACGAAGGAGCCGAAAACGCTCTGGCTGTTCGAGCGTGGAAAGGAACAAGTCTGGCAGCGCTTTGATCTCGGCCACCAAATGGTCTTTCCGACGATCACCGGCGGGATTTTCGAAGCGGGCTTCCCGGATTGCTTTTTGCAAATGTGGGCGGCTTACGCGGCAGAGCGCGCCGGCCAACTGGGGAATCGTTTCGGCTGTGTCACCCCGGACGAAGCCGTGCTCAGTCACGAACTGTTCGCCGCCGCGATGGAATCCCAGGCCAACAAGAGCGTGGTGACTTTGTCATGAAAGGTCGAAGGCGCCGTCGTCGGCTCATGGTCTGGCGTTCTTGTTGGTAGGCACGAGACTGTAGCGTTCCTTGAATTCCTGCGACGAAGCGCGCGCCTGGATTCTCTTTGCCTCCTTTGCTGCTTTCGCTTCCACTTCGGCCAGATCCTCAGCCGTTGCAGGCATCGGCCAGACGATGTCGCGCCCGTTTCCGAAGTAATAGTTCTGTGAAGTCGGCGAGGTTGGCACGGGAATCGGCACGGGATCGCCGCCATCATCCTTCCCGTCCTCACCCACGGAATAGAGCAGGAACGTGCCGTCTTCCCGTGCTCGATACCGCGCCAGCCGCCCATCCATCGGGTCTATCGGCGGTTTGGAGAGAAATTCCGGAACAAGCGCGCTCAGGTCCGGCGGCAGTTTGCCGCGGCGCAGACGAAAGCGTTCGATGGCAATCGCGGTCACAACCAGTTCGCGTTGCGCTTCAATGCGTGCCGCCTTCGCAGAGGCCCTTTCCAGCGCGGCCGCGACCTGGCCTGACAGAAGATATTTTACCGAACCATAGTCTTCCCGTTGCCAGACGCGTTGATACTCATTTGTGCCCCATGACCTCGCGGACACAAACGATCCCGTGCTACGGGCCCGGCGCGGAACCTCCACCATGACCTGGAGCGTTTCAAGGTACCTCAACTCGTCATCGTAGGACCAGAGCCGCCGCCACGCGGTCTCCTGCGCGAACAAATTCAGAGACGATAGATGGTCTTTGGACCACTCGAGCGCGAAGTCGGGCATTTCCGCGAGGTTCGTGGGTGCCACCGATCCCGACGAGCCGCTGGTCCCACCGGTATAGTTTGCGCCAAACATTTGCCTGAATTCCGTACCCGACCCGCGCAGTCGATCAAACGTCTCGATTCCCATCGCGCGCTCCATCGCCAGGGCCTGTTCCATCGGACGGGAGAATTCCAAGACCTCCCAGGCCTGCTGAAATCCGGCCAGTTGCGCATCAGTCCAACCCTGGGTCTGGAGCGCCTCCCATGTCGGTGCGATGGCAATCGCGGTAATGGCGATCCGCACGAGCTGGGAAATGATCAGCCTTTCGTCGCGGAGGGCGTTGGACAGTGAAAGCAAAGCGTTCAAATCGGCCCCCGCTTCATCCAACTGTTGAGTGTGCAGATCATTCAGGGTCGCCGCCGACAGCCACTGCGCGACTCCTTTGAGCTTTGCCAGGTGTGGCAGCAGGAGGTTGAAGCCCATCTTGTAGTTCAGATTCATGTCGAACTGTGAGCTCTTGAGCGCCTCTCGAATTTGTTCGAGAGCCGGCCCGTTCGCTTTCAAGTCCTCCGCCAGATCTTCCCAACTGTTGGTGCCGCGCCCGGGTCCGCGAATATCGGGTTGCCTCGAACCAATGCTCGCTTTGCCGGCCGAAACGAAGCCCATCGCCCTGGGCGCGTTGTTTGGAACAAGCAAACCGGTCCGAAGCCGCCACGCCGCCTGCACGAGATCGTTCCCCGCACTCCGGGCTTCGGGCGTCGCAACGGGAGTCAACTCCTCAATTGTCAGTGTTTCCCCGGCCGCGATCAGCGCGGCTTTGTAAAGGCGCAAGGCCCGACCGGCTCGATAATTATGGAGCGTGATCGTCAGTGTGGCCAATCCCACCAGGGCCAGGACACCGATCATAATGCAGCGTTGCAGTCTGCTCATGAATGTCGTGATTGGACAAAGCAGGAGGCTGCGCCTCACTCCGGAGCGGGGCAAGAGTAGATTCAAAACCACCCAGACGTCACGAGTGTCACGCCTTCAAGAAATAACTCCGCTGCTTTTCACTGATCGCCCGGCCCAGCCGCTCCAGCACCTGCAGCATGTCCTCCCACACTTTCCGCTTCTCGCCGAGCGATTCGTTGCGCAGCAGGTAAGCCGGGTGATATGTCGGCATCACCGGCACGCCGCGAAACTCCCGCCACTGCCCCCTTAGTTTCGTGATGCCTCCGATTTTGCCGAGCAGACCTTCGACCGCCGTGGCGCCGAGCGCGACGATTACCCGGGGTTGGATGATGTCAAGTTGAGCCAGCAGATACGGCAGGCAGGTGCTCATTTCCTCGGGCTTCGGCTTGCGGTTGCCGGCGGACTGCCCGGGCGTATCCGGCCTGCATTTCAGAATGTTCGCGATATAGACCGTGTCCCGTGTGAACCCCATCGTTTGGATGATCCTGGTGAGAAGCTGGCCGGCCTTTCCGACGAACGGTTCACCTTGAGCATCTTCATCTGCGCCCGGCGCTTCTCCAACGAACATCAGCGGCGAATGAATGTCGCCCACCCCGAACACGACATTTTTCCGCGATGCCGCCAGATGCGGACATTTCTGGCAAACCATCGCGCGCGCACGAAGATCGGCCATCGCAGCTTCCCTGGCGGCCCGATCCGGCGTAGCAGACGAGGCCGGCACGGGACCCGCCGCGTCCGAACCCTGCGGCAAAGCCTTGCGCGAACCCGGCTGAAGAGGCGCTGAAGGGCGGCTGGAACCGAACACCTGGCTTGATTGCCCGGAGTCGAGCCAGGCCCGCGCTTCAGGCGACAGGGAAACGAGTTTGACACCCTTCGCCTTGAGTTCCTCCAGGTGTTGAACCGCAGCATCGAGGAGTTGTTGATAGCCGGCAGACATCGGCATCATGCTAATTACCCGGGTGTCGATCGCACGCAAAAGTTATGCACGAAATAATCAAAGTGTGAACAAATGGGCCTTGCTTTTCCGGCGCGGACTCGCGACTCTCCACGCCGTTCCAGTTCAACCAGACACGAGAG
>Ga0134126_10002427_pt1 | contig 23520 bp, 20 predicted proteins | sample KB31752_FD_96881 | JGI IMG/M metagenome (GOLD analysis project Ga0134126, IMG submission 96881) | Terrestrial soil microbial communities with excess Nitrogen fertilizer from Kellogg Biological Station, Michigan, USA - KB3-175-2 | ecosystem: Environmental > Terrestrial > Soil > Unclassified ... | reverse complement strand
TTGGCGAGAATATCGGAGGAATCAATGTATGCTTATTTTTCGCCGCGATAGAAAAGCTACGGTTTGGACGGGAGTTTTGCCTGTATGGGTTGGGCTTATTCTTTTTTCCTCTACGTCGCTTGCCGGACAGGTGTCCGATGCTGCATTTACCCGATTTGTGGCCACTCATATACGGCGGCATGACGTCTTTGATCTGTATCATCGCTGGCACGTCTATTTTTTAGCTGAAAAGGCGGTGCATATAACGCTGTTCATTGTACTCGCATTACTGTTATGGCGCCTTCTGCCGGATATCCCTGGGAAGGTCGTCGTTGTCTTCCTGTGCGGAGCATCGCTCGGCTGTTGTAGTGAACTTGTGCAGTCGCTGTTCCCGGATCGTGATCCGGCCGTTCGAGACGTACTGATCAATGCCGTGGCAACCGCGATTGGAGCAGCGGCAGCATTCTTCTATACACGGCGACAACGTCGCCTAGCGATTCGGATGCTGACTTAGTAATGCCCGCCCGATGCGGACAAGTAGGCGCGTTTTTGGCATCGCCTACTTTCAACCGCGGCCAAGCCCTCCCGTTTCCTATCGCCTCTTCGATGCATTCCGCATCGATGTGTTGTGCCGATGTGCGCTTCAGGCAAGGCAGGTCGGCGCCTCGCGCCTGTCTAATTTGGCAGGAAGCCCGAAGTTATCGTAAACCCACAATGCGCATTAGTTGCGGGTAGGCCCGTGCCGTTCTCAATACACTTGAGACCTTCCCATAGCCGCTCTATCGGCCGCCGCTGCTCCTTTCTCCTGCAATCGCGGCTTGCGCCTCGCGTGTCCCGCCTCGTTTAGCCACTCCTTGCCCGCGCTCCGAATTCCGTCGCGCCGGCCGGCGTCTGACGAGCCGCTTTCACGCGCGACACCGCCTTCAGTCGGCTCAATCCTCTACATCACCCCGACACGGCGTGTCTTCATCGCGTCGAGATTGCGGCGAATTCCGGCTGGATCCTTATGCCGCATCGGACGTGGCGTCTCACGATCTTGGAAATTCAATAAGCGCGCAAACCTATTGCAAGAGCTCAACATTCCGTGTGCGGTCCAATGCGGAGTAGCTGAGTTAGTTGTTACGGTTTTCGAATCACTAATCGGCTCGGAAAGCAGTAATCGTGTGAAGCGCGTGCCAATTTCAGAAAGGGAGCCGAAGTTGCCGGCTCCCTGCTTCTGTCCCTTCGGAAACTACGGAATGTTTACCGAATTGACACGGCTTCCCTGCAGCAGCCCAAATGGGTTGCCGCCGGCCAAGCCAGTCGTGCTGCCGAACGAATCGACAACGATGTTCGCCATCCCGCCTCGATTATAGGGAGTTACATTAAAGTACGCAGGTGCGTTTGCGCCGCTTTTGTATTGGATGCTAGTCCCCTGGAACTTAATGTTCCCGGCAGGATTGCCGTCTCCACCCCCGGCGGTTACCGCGAGTGCCGCATCCTGAAGTGGCTGAAGCGTATTGTAGCCCTGCATGGGATTGACGATTGTGTTATTCTGTGCGGTCAACGTTACGCCATTCGGGGCATAGTCCCAGAAATACGCAGCGATGCCCCACTGTCCATCGTTCGTGGAAGTAGATCCCTGCAAAGTGACTGAGCCTGACGCGGGCCCCTGGCTTCCTATTTCATTGACGAAGATAAAGCCACTGGCTAAGTTGTTGGTCGAGTGTATGTTTTTCAGCGATATTCCAACGGTCCCGCTATTCGGCCCCAGCGCGCCTGTGTTCAGGGTGATTCCAGCTCCGCAATGAGAGCAGAGCCCATTGCCGGACGGCAGAGGGTGACCGTTACCGCTTACCGTTGAGTTTTGAATGACAATGTTCTTCAGATAGTCGTTCGTGCCATTCGGCTCAAAATCGATGCCGGCCCAAGGACCGCTTGGAGCACTTCCGCCATTTGAATTTCCCACCGTGTTAGAGAAGGTGCTGCCGTCAACCAACAGACCATCCACGGAAATCACCGACATTGCATTACGGCTGTTGTTGTTAAATGTGGACGCCTTAAGAACCACGTTCTTGCCGCCATTGATGTATGCGCCATCTCCTCCAGAATCGTTGCAGAAGATGCCGCTGACGGTCACATCGCTGGCATTCACGATATTTAGGCAGTGCCGGTATTCGCTGCCATCCGTGTATTGGCTCTTCAGCATCCGAAAGCCGCTCTTTCCGGGTGTGCCTGTGATCGTCACATTGGAGGCGCCGCTCAAATCGATCATCGCCTGGCCTGCGCTGCCGTACCCGTTTGACGTGGCTTGAACCGTTGCGCCGGAGTCGAGGAACAAGTTAGTGTTGGACGGAATGCGCAGCGGCTGTACATGGTAGGTTCCAGCCGGAATCTCCAGTGTCTGTCTCCCGCTGGCCGTCGATTGTATAGCTTGCCGGAAGACGGCGGTGTCGTCGCCGCCGTTGCCTACGGAGCCGAACGTGGTAATGGCGACCGAGTTGGCTCCGGGTGTTGCCGGCGCCGATGGCGTGGGGTCGGGCGACGGCGTCGGATCGGGTGTTGGCGTGGGGGCCGGTGTAGGTGTTGGCGCTGGAGCGGCTCCACCTCCGGTTACGGTGATGCTGCAGATTTCCGCAACCCAGTTACCGTTTGCCGAAGCCAAGGTGATTGAATTTGTACCTTTTGCCAACTGTACGGCTACGGATGCCGTCTTCATGGTCCCCCAATCACCGGTGGAGGGAAGGTGCACGGTTTGAGCGCTACCTCCATTCACCGCAAGACCGGCCGGAAGATCGTTCGAGGTACCGTTTCCATAAGCAACAGAGAGAACGTAGGAGCCGGGGGCATCGACACTGACGTTATTGATGGTCACCGTTCCTTGTTGGGGACCACCTAGATTCTGCACCGTAAATCCGCTGCTACAAGCTCGGCAGACGCCAATTGTAGCGCCACCCCCTAAGTGACTCGATGTCGAATAAGCGAAGTAAACAGTTTGTGAGGAGGCGTTCAACAACAGCCCTCCTGAAGCGATCAGGCCGACGAGCAGGCCCGCTCGCGCCGTGGACGAGGCGAGGCGCCTCAAATTGAATTTCTGTTTCACGAATACATCCTTTTTTCTTACAGTGGTGTTCCCGCATCTCGCACCGAACTTTTCTCATATTTTTAGCCCTATATTTTTTGCGGCGATTGGGGAACTAGACGAGACTACTCAAATTGACTATTGGTTTCGCATTGAATTTCCGTTTGCCTGATAAATCTATTTCGTTTCGATAATGTGGCGCCTCCGCATCGGAGGAAGGCCGATTTATCGTTTGAATTTAACTCGTGACCAGACGCCTAAATTCAACTTTTTGTTTCGCAAAAATATATTTCCGTGTCCGACGTTTGCGCACTCGCCCCCCCCGGTGAATGCGTTTTCAGCTTGAATAAGACGATGGCAGCTTAGAAACAACTGGCGCTGCCCGAGGATGGACAAATCGTCCCTCTTAAACCTTGCAGTGGATACGCCGGACATTTAATCTCAATTAGAAATGCCGGACAAGCGTTTTTAATAAACCGAAAGCACGGGCGCGCCCATCAGCTATCGCCGTACACGTGGATAAAGCGGCATGCTTTCTCCATTGAGGTAATTTGTTCTGGGCGAATTCAGGTACTTACCTCTTAGCTGAATCTTCTTCGCTTCTCAACTCGCTCACGGCTTTTCGGGAAATGCCACTTGCGTTCAGGGTTTCAGGCCTTATCACGCCAATGTGGTGTATACGTATAGGACATTTAGTTTCAATTACTTGAGAGTTAGGACATCAATATAAGGGATTGCAGGATGAAACTGCGGAGTTGCCAACGATTGGCAGCTAAACCGGACATTGGGCAGAGAGCGAAGCAGCGTTTATTTATGAGGTATATTAACTTATAAGTTGACAATCTTCGCTGTCGCGCCGTGGACCTTACATACACCACGTCGAGGTTGGTTCTATCGTGCCGGCCGAAACGCATGGTCCAGCGCAGAGAGCGGATAGACGGACGCACTGAGGTCGCCCGGTCGCTCTCAAAACAACTGAAGGCCATCGCCGGGCCAAGTGGCTGCCTTACGCTACAGTGCCCGCGATTTTCAACGGAGTGCCCATGGCCTACCGGCCGCGGAATCGGATGAAGATGCCCGGTTGCCGGCGCCGAACCGCGACGGTCAAGGAGCGGACGTCTTTACCGGCGCCTTCAATGGACCTGGCGCCGGAAAGGATTTTTCAACAGAAAGGATTGCAACAGCGATTTACGCCTCGTGTTTCCTAAACAAGCTCAGCCATGCCGTGCTGCTCCGCCTCTTCAATGCCGGTCGCCCCTCTCGGCGTTCCGCTGTCGAACCGGTCGATTGGCTATGACCATCGTAGGTGGTCGATGGCCTCAAGTTCTACGCCAATTGGGGCGGCGGCGCCTTTACTCCGCGCGCCGTAGCGTATCGGGCAACTGATGCTACACCAAGGGCAGTGGGACCACAAAACTTTCGTCAATCGGTCGCTTGCTCAGAAAATGACGACTTACGCCGGCATGCCGATTCAGCCGCGCACGCCTGGCGATCCCGGCCCCGCCTCGGGACTCTGCTGGCGGCTCAACTATGACGGCGTCTAACCAAATATCCCACGGGAGAGCGTTTGGGTGACGGCGCAAAAGACGCGAAGCCCAGCGGGATGCTGATTGCCGGCGGCATCCTTTACATGTTCGTGCGCAATGTGAACAACTCCCAGTTAGCGTGGTCGAGCGATCATGGTCGTACATGGCGCTGGGGCCTTCGTTTTACAGCCGGCTTTGCTTCACCATGAAATGACCCTGGTCTTCTCCGGAGTCCAACTTCCCAATACCACTTACGACGCATTCTACCTTCGCCTGATGAAGCTTAAATTGAGAAACACGGTTCGCTAAACCCTTCCTTCGCGGGACTGCATTTTTATTCCGGGCCATCTGAGGTCAAAAGCTTTCAGACGCCGAACCATCCCCAGAATTTGATTTGATGAGTGGAAATGACCCGCTCCAATAACGTTAGCTACATTACCGTTATATACAACACACCATACTTTATCCATCGCCGAACCGCGGCGTAGCGCATCGCGCATGGGGCCCTGCGGCTAAAGCGCTTAACTGCCTGGGGTCTTTCGCTTGTGCCTTATGACATAATGCGCTAAACCTTCGGCATTATTGGCGAATGCCAAAGCTTCGGGCCGAAGTACGCAGAATGGAAAAGGTGGGTACTACAAAAGCTATGAATTGTAAGCGAACGTTTCGAGGAGTGAAAATCTCGGTCGTCGTTCTCGGGTTTTTGCTGCTTGCAGCGATCGGGCAACCGCTGATGGCGCAATCGCAAACTGTAGGCGGCACTGTTGTCGATACATCGGGTTCAGTTATTCCAGAGGCTACAGTCACCATCAAAGACTTAGCCAAAGGCAGCCTCGTCCGGCAAATCACTTCAGATGATGCAGGCCGGTTCCAGCTAATTGACATACAACCCGGAAAATACACCGTAACGATCGAAAAGCCTGGCTTCAAAACGGCTGAGGTCACATTCACTGTCGACGTAAATTCCAAGGTAGATATCGGAAAGGTGCAAATGAGCGTCGGGCAGGTCAACGAAGCCGTGGCCGTGAGCGAGGTTGCTCCCACGGTCGAATCTAACACCATGGAGAAGGCATATCTGCTGAATCAGACGCAGATGTCTCAATTGCCGATGAACGGCCGCAACTGGATCGCGCTGATGAGCACGCTACCGGGAATGACCAGTTCCGCGCAAAGCGATTTCAACGTGAACTTCAACGACGTATCGCAGTTCCACGGCTTGGGCGGCCGCGGGTCGGAGAACAATTTCTACCTCGACGGTTCCCCTAACATCGACGTGGGCGATAACCAATCGCAATACACACAACCCAGCATCGATTCGATCGCGGAGTTCCGGGTCTTGCAAAGCGCTTTCAACGCGGAGTATGGCCGGGCCGAATCGGTTGCCGTTGCGGTGCAAACCAAGTCGGGCTCATCCAATTTCCATGGAACGTTATATGAGTATTTCCGTAATAACGTACTCGACGCGAAATGCGTGCTATGTAATACCCTGCAGCCGCAATTGCGCTACAACCAATTCGGCGGCAATTTTAGCGGCTGGCTCCCCATACCGAAACTCTCGACTCCTTCGAACAAGAAAATTTTCTTCTTCTACAACCGCGAGATGACACGTCGCAACTTGCCGTCCAGCAGCTATGCGGACGTGCCAAACTCCCAAATTTTGGGCGGCAATTTCAGCCAATGGCTCACGGACACCAACATGAAGTACGCGCCCGCGTTCAAAAACGGCACGATTTTTGAACCCGGAACCGTCACGCGCGACGGCGCCGGCAACATCACCGGCGGCGTGCCTTTCCCGAATAACACGGTCCCGACGTCGATGATGAATCCTCTGAGTACGGCCTTGCTGAACATCTACTCGCAGATTCCCGGCTATAACGCGCTTGGGGCCGCTCCGAACCCCGGCTATGTGCGGTACTACTACAACAATCCTGACTCTTTGACTAAGGATCAGGATGTGCTTCGCGTCGATTACGCGATCAGCAATAAATTCAGCACTTTCTTCCGATGGGTGAACGACTACCAAAAGGAGCAAATCCAGAATGGGATCTGGGGAGGCCAACCCTTCCCGATTCAGCCCCAGGTGCGTCCGAAGCCGGGCAGTTCCTGGTCTTGGAACCTGATCAGCACATTCACACCGACACTCGCCGCCGAAACGGTCCTGTCCTACAATCATCAATCGCAATCGCTGTCGGTTGTTGGTGAGAACCCGATTGCTATCGATAAGATTGGCGCCACCTTCGCCCAACTCTATCCGGACACGAACATTACCAATTCGATCCCCAACGTCAATGCCAGTCCTCTTAGTTGGAATCTTGGCGACCCCGGTTGGCACAATTGGGGCAAGGACTACGCCATCACAGAAAATGTCACGAAAGTGCTAGGCCAACACACCTTTAAATTCGGCGCCTACCTTAATCGAGACGACAAGGCGCAGACCGCTACATGGCCGATGAACGCGACCATTAGTTTCGACCCGGCCTCTTCGATGCCTCTGGATACGGGCAACGGTCTGGCGAATCTTATGCTGGGGAATTACCAGAGTTATACCCAGGCCAATGCCGCCGTTTTCCCGTATTTCCGCTTCTGGTCGGCCGAGTTCTACGCCCAGGATAGTTGGAAGGTCAACAGCCGGCTGACGCTGGAGTATGGAGTCCGCTTTCAGCACATGGTTCCGACCTATACGGTGGTGCGCGGAGGCACACCCGGCGGCGAGGGTAACTGGAAGCTCTACAGTGTCAACCTCGGTCAATATAATCCCGCAACAGCCCCAGCGATCGATTTGAGCAACGGGCAGATCGTTGGCAACGCACTGGACGCGCTGTCCAAACAAGGATTGGTCTGTGACCCGTGCTCGGGAACGCCGGCCGGGTTCTCCCCCTCCAAAAATTTTGCCCAGCCGCGAGTTGGCATCGCCTATGACGTTTTCGGCGACGGGAAAATGGCTCTTCGTTCCGGCTTTGGCATGTTCAATGAGCGCCTCCGGCAAAACAACTTCAACTTCGGCGCCGGCTCATCGTGGCCAAACCAAACGACAGCTACTGGAATAAACGGTAACGTTTCCAGTATTGACGTGGGCGCAATTACTGGCGGAGTTCCACCGATACAGCCGCCGAGCATGCCCGTCTGGTCTCCTGACAACACGATGCCGACGATTTATTCCTGGTACGCCGGCATTCAAGGGCAGTTGCCGGCCAGTTTCACGCTGGATATTTCCTATTCCGGAAATCATGCCGTTCACCTGATGGACCAGCGAGCCTTAAATGCGTTGCCCGCGGGAACCTTTGTCTCTAACCCGAACCTGCTGGCATCAGCGGGTGGCTGGGGTCAAGCTCTTTTACCCTACCGGGGCTGGGGCAACTTGACAGGCGTAGAAACGAATTCTTATTCGCGCTACAACGCCATGATGATTCGTGTGAGCCGGCGTTGGGTAAACAATCTGACGGCGAGCTTCAACTACACATTGTCGAACGCCATGGACATCCTCGATAATGACTCGGACACGATCACGAATCCCTTCAACATCGCCCAGAACTGGGCGCCGGCCGGTTACGACCAGACACATGTATTTTCGGCGGACTGGGTGTACGACCTTCCTAAGGTCAGTGGTGGTTTCGACAAGCCGTTTCTGCGAACCATGTTGAATGGATGGGAAGTCACGGGGATTTTCCGGGTCCAATCGGGCATGCCCTTTTCGATCACGTCCAACGGGAACTTGCAGGGAGTCAACGTCGGCGGCACAACCGGAGCATTCGTCGATCTCGTTGGCGAACCCTACAAAGGACAGAGCAAAACGCAATGGATCAATCCGGCTGCTTTCCAGCGCCCCCAGGACGGCGAGTACGGAACCTACGGCCGCAATGCCCTCCGTCTACCCACGGTGGTCAACCTGGACGCCAGCATCATGAAGAACTTCGCCATCACGGAACGGGCGAAACTCACTTACCGCTTGGAAGTCTTTAACGTCCCGAATCATCCTGAGATCTTCGGCGTCATCAACGGCTTTACCGGTGACAACCCCGGGTCCGGCATTTCAAGCACCGACAAGAACTTCGGCCAACCGAACGCGTGGCGGGATAGCAGAACCATCCAAATGGCTCTGCGATTCGCATTCTAAGCCCCATCGTGCGGGCAGTTTCCTCCGGGCTGCCCGCTTCCTTCCCGCCTTGACCGGCATCGCGTGTGTTCAGTTCTCGACACTCGCCAAAACTCACGGATATCATTGCCATATGAAGTATGCCGCCGCTTGCCTGTACTTCTGCGGCTTGCTTGCCTGGGCTGCCACGGAGCCGCCCGAAATGGCCTTTGACCACGCCGTCCATGCACTGGCAGCTGGAGACTACGCCGGCGCCGAACAAGGGTTCCAGTCGGTTATTCGCCAACAGCCGGATAATGTCGGCGCCATTGGCAATCTCGGCATCATCTATGCTCGAACTCACCGTGCCGGGGAGGCCATTGCGGCGTATCAGCACGCGTTGCGTCTCAGCCCGAATGACGAGTCGATTCTCCTAAATCTCGGAATCGCTTATCTGAAGCAAAACCTCCACGGGCTGGCGCTGCCCTATTTCGCTCGGGTTGTGGCCACCGATCCTCATAACCTGCAAGCCCGTCAGTTGCTTGCGATTTGCCGCCTCTACGCGGGCCAAGCGGAACCGGCTATCCACGATCTTGAGAGCTTGAGAGCCACCAGTCCGCGAGATGAGCAACTCCTTTTTCTCTTGGGATTCGCGTATTTGAAAAACGGGGATTCCAAGAAGGCGCAAGGGATCTTCAACCAGATGTTTGAGGTGGCCGGCCCGGCTCGAGCCCAACTTCTCCTGGGCAGAGCCTGCTATGAGGCCGGCCTGTTTCCGCAAGCTGGAGAGAGCTTCCGCGAAGTGCGCCGGCTCAATCCTGAATTCCCCGGCTTACACCTCGAAATAGGCAAACTCGACATCAGCGAGCGCCGGACGGACGACGCCGTTCGCGAGTTGAAACTTGCCGTGAAAGAAAATCCCAGTAGCGAGGACGCCAGCTATTTCCTCGGTAGTCTGCTGGTTCGAGAGTCCCGCTACGCGGACGGCATTACCTATCTCGAACAGGCGAAAAAGTTATGGCCTGACTCTTGGGCAATCTACTACTACTTGGGGAGGGCCAAATTCCACCTGGGACAAACAACGGAAGCGGTCGACTTGCTCCGGAAAGCCGTGGACCTAAATCCCGACGACGCGAATGCTCAGTACCAACTGGGACGCGCGCTTCAGGCCAATGGACAAAAAGTTGCCGCCGCCCGCGCATTTGGCCGCGTCCGCGATTTGAAAGCCGGCGCGCTGAATGAGATGGCCATACCGGGCGTTCGCTGACGTATTTGAGCGAGCGCTTACCTCGACACCGAGAGCGCACAGCCCGAATTGAAATGGCGTTAACACAGAGCCGCCTTGCGTCAGCAAACGGGTTTGGACAACCGCCCAAGCCATGCACTCACGCGCAACGCTTGCGTTTCTTCCATTGCTTTTGGTGCGGATGAATGGGTTGGGACGGCGATCATATCCGGCACCCAGGTAGATGCGACAGATATCGGTAAGCTCGCCCTGTTTTCAGACTTTGCTAATTCGCTGCTCGGAGAAACCGCGTATCAATGCCTGCCGGGCGGCCTAATACTCCAGTTTGGCCACGCCGGAGTGAGCGGGTCAGGCGACATGATCACATTTCCGATTCCGTTCCCGCAGCCTGTGATTTGCATGCTTACCTCTGACATGGGTCACGGTGGCGCCGCGTCAGGCGCGCACATCACAAGCTCCTCCCCGGTCGATAATGCATGGGCGAATATAGGAATATATGCACACCTTGACAACGGCACCCCGGCGGAAACGGACGTGGGCTGGGTCGCATTCGGGTATTGAGGGGGATAATCCGTGCCGCAGGATCGATATCAGCGATTGCGGGATCTGATGATGCACCAATACCTGACCGAGTTGTCCATGCGGTTTTTCATCCCAACTGCCCCGCTCAGCGACATGCCCGAGGCCGTCCTGGCCAGCTTCACGGGGAATGTGCTTTTGTTTTGGATCTGAAGATCTTCAGCGAACTCGTCCTTTACGTCCTCGATCCGAGACACGCTCTCCAGTGTCCTTGTGAACGCTATCCTGATATCCGGAATAGATGCGGCTGCTAATTGCTGATTCATGGTTTGAGACATCTCTCGCGTCAGGCGAACGTACCAGCTTGTGACGAAAACGAGCGCAGCGGTGAGAAGGACAACGACGATCGCCGTAAGAGCCTGAATCGCCGCTGCGTTCTGTCCCAACCACCATATGAGCCGACCCCATTCGTAAGCCATAGCACCTCGTTTCTACATCAGCACAATTTTGGGCTGGCGACATTTCCAGCAACAGTTGCCACTGAAATTCCCCCGGACCAATCTCAACCGGGTTCAACATGCCGAAGTAGTGACGATCGTCGAATTTATCATCCGCCGGTTTCACTCGATCTACACGATGAATCAGGGCGACATGCCTGATTATGCCCACGACGGGCGCTGACGAGTTGAAGAACTCGAAGCGTAGTTCCGGCTGCTGTTTATGAAGCTTTCGAGCAAGCGCGATGATCGCCGCATTAGCCGGGTTTGGTTTCATAATCTGAACCGCCCGCCAATTGGAATCGGGATAGCGACACCGATCGACAAACCGATAGGGCACTTCAGCACGTAAGGCTACAAAGCTGAAGCAGACAAAGCAGAAGATGCGACGAAGCAAGGCTGAGTTGCATTATGCCAGATCGCTCCGTTGGCTCAGACGAATCTGTTCTCCAAGTCAGAGCTTGGCAGGTGTTGCGGCAGAAGCTAAACGCTCCTGTCGCACAATCTCCAGCTTGCATTTCTTTCCATCGCCGTCAGTGACCCACAGATTGCTCTTCTCCTGAGCATATTGAATCGAATCACCAACAATGTACCGGCAGCCGTGCTTTCTGTTCGCGATCGCGCGACCCAAGCTCCCCCGTAGCGGAGGTCCGACGGCCTTTTCTACGTCATCATTCACAAGATACGTGTACTCGTCGCCTACGATTACCAACTGTGTGCTCTCAATTGCCATGTGGTGAATCTGTGTTTCGGCATTGCTGTTCGTGTGGGCAGTTGCTGAAGCTGTTGTCGTGTTGCCGTAAGTTGTCGCGCTACCAAAAGCGGTGGTATCCGAACTGCCGTTCGTGGTCGCTCCGGATTGGAAATAGGCTTTCGCTGCCTGGGAATCGAGCACCTTGCCAGTTTTCCACGCAAGGTCTTTCTTGGCGGCCCACACCGATGACGCGGCGATGGCTGTCAATAATGCAAAGCGCACTACGCGAAGCATAAGTCATCATTGCATAGGTCGGCGCAGGTATTACTGTTGAATCAGCATTGATTTCGCCTACTCTTTGCGACGTTGGCTCGGTGAAAACCTGCACGGTCAGCGTCATCGGGGAAGGCAGGGAGAGTCACTCTCAGCGATCGGGGACGCATCCGGTCCATTCGAGGCGGCTCCGATGAGACTGCCACCTAAAAAGCCGCGACCGGCGACCGAGTCCACAAACCCACCTTCCGCCTCGTAGGTTACCTGTATGAATAATCCGCAAAATCTGACCGCAAAGTGGAAGCCCGGCGCTGACCCAGTGGTTGATGCACCTGTCGAAATTCGGTGGGGAAATGGAAGCCGCGCGACTCAAATAGGACTACGTCGATCATCTCGACGATACCCACGAGATCTCTCAGGATGAGAGCGGGGCGCTCATGCGGGTCACTTATCCGAGCGCCACTGCCGAGGTTCGCTTTAATCGCGCGGTCGAGCGATGGGTTTGCGAGGCACCGGATTGTTCGGCAATTCTTGAGGAGTTGGGCCAGGATGCAAGCGACCAGGAGATCCGGGTTGTATCGTGTGCGGGGCCGATGGTTTACCGCACCGTCATCATAAGGTAGAAAATAGACTGATGGCCGAATTTTCGGTCTGGGACGGAACACCTCTTCCGTCCGCAGATCTCGCATGTGGTGGTCTGTGCCCCCTTTGTGGTGATTTTATTTCGGTACCTGTCGGTTGTACCCGAGTCGCGGACGCGCCCGATACGTTCATTCCGGGAACAAATTTTCACAACTGCGAGCTTGGTTGGATGCTGCATCAGCAGGGTAGAGAGGCGTACAACCGGTGGCGCGATGCGCAGCCGCCGGGGTCTTACGTTTCTTGGGACGACCTGATGACAGAGCTGGAAAAGGTCGAGGCGGAACTCGGGGCTAATAAATAGAGCATGTTCACGGCGCCGCCAAAATCCGAATGGCCCTCGGGGCAAAATGTGGGCGGGTTGGTGCCTTAGGTGTGCGTCAGATATTTGGACGAGAGAAGGCGCGTATAAAGTTGGCGTTGATGATTTGGAAGCCTTCTACCCGGAATCTAACGACCACAGATGTGAACCAAACCGTATCCGCCGCGAAGAGCGAGAGGCAGCATACGAAGCTTGGCGGCAACGGGAAAATGCAGAACATAAGGCGGTATCCAACCTGGGAAGATGCGCAACGCGCTGAGATGCGGATGGCCGCCTGGGGTGATGAGACGCGAGTGGAGAAGTAGAGCTTACACTGCTCACGGCGGATTGCTTTCAATTCTGACGTCGAAAATTACAGCGATGGTGATTTGCTGGTGTGGTTCACGACGGGCCGCGAACGGGACCAGTCGTCGGAATAACTCACAGTTCCGAACGGGATATCAGTAACCAGTACCCGCGTACTTGTGTCCCCCCCATGATCAACCACTGCAAGCAAAAGCATTCCCGGATCAGGAAGGCTTTAGTGTTTGATTCGATTGGTGCGGATGAGAGGACTTGAACCTCCACGAGTGTTACCTCACTAGAACCTGAATCTAGCGCGTCTGCCAATTCCGCCACATCCGCATAAGGGTGGGCAATCCTTCATTTTGAAGCATCGTTCCGCTACTGTCAAACGCATTCTAGTTTCTTTGGACGACGCCGTGTTACGATTCGCCCGTAGACATGCGACGCTCGCTGGTGCTCATTTTCATGGCGCTGTTTGTGCTCGGTTCCGCGGCACAAGCGGCCGAGCCTGTACGGCTCATTCTCGACACAGACATCGGGAACGATATTGACGACGCTCTCGCCCTTGCCATCATTCACTCGTTAGAGAATCGCGCCGAAGCACGGCTGCTTGCGGTGACCATCACGAAGGATAACCGCTGGTCGGCGCCTTATGTGGATTTGGTGGACACATTTTATGGCCGGCCCGATATACCAATTGGCGTCGTCCACAAAGGGAAAACTCGCGAAGATTCAAACTATACGCGAATGCTTTCCCAAAGACGGGATTCGTCGGGCAACTACGTTCTCCCGCACCGGATTGCCGGCGGCTCCGATGCGCCCGACGCAGTCTCCCTTTTGCAAAGAGTTTTGGAGCAACAGCCGGATGGCTCTGTGACCATCGTCCAAATCGGATTCAGCACCAATCTCACACGTTTATTGAAGGAGGCGGGCGGACGCGAACTGGTCAAGCATAAGGTGAAGTTGCTTTGCCTGATGGCCGGCAATTTCGTGAGGCCGGAACCGGAATACAACGTGTACACGGATGCCGATGCGGCCCAATATCTTTTCGCCAACTGGCCGACGCCCATGATCTTCAGCGGCTTCGAAATTGGGGAGCGAGTGCAGTATGCGTACGAGAACGTCTTGAAAGACTTCAATTACACCGATAATCACCCAATCGCGGAAGCCTTCAAGATTTTCCAGCCCGCCGGAAAGGATCGCCCCAATTGGGACTCTACGGCCGTTCTCTATGCGATACGGCCTGACCGGGGCTACTTCGATTTGTCGGAACCCGGGCGAGTCTCGCTCGGCCCGAAGCACACCACGGTCTTTACTCCGGACCCGAATGGAAACTGCCGGTATCTTATTCTGAAGTCAGACCAGATATTGCGGGTGGAAGCGGTGATCGAAACGCTGGTAAGCGAACCGCCGCTCCGGACTTCTCTCAGCGCAAGGACGCAGCAGGTCGCATTTTAGCCGATCTTGGCCGGAAAAAATCCGGCGGGACGCGCGCAAACTCCGCCGGGTACGTCCAATTTGTTGGAAAGGTAGAATTGAAGAAATGGCGTCTGCTCCTACGCAGGAGGCTTCTGCCTCCGCACCCAACCGTTCTCCGATCGTGATCACCCTGGTTGCCTGGCTGATTCCAGGCGGCGGACATTTCCTGTTGAGCCGCCGCGGGCGTGCAGCCGTTATTTTCGCCTGTGTTTTGCTGACCTTCTTCGTCGGGGTGCTCATGCGCGGGCCGATGTTCCAGCCACATGGGGGCGATCTGCTAACCACGCTGATCCAATGGGGCGGTTTTCTCGGCGATCTCGCCAGCGGCCTGGCCTATCTGCTGACGGTCTGGCTCGGTTACGCTCAGCCCGACGCCGCCGGCCACGTTCACGATTACGGCTCGAAGCTGATCGTCGCCGCCGGGTTGCTCAATATTCTGGCCATGGTGGATGCCTGGGAAATCGCGAAGGGCGAGAAGGACTAATCGGGATGAAGCTGAATCTGACGCATTTTGAAGTTTCCATACTGTTTGCGCTTGTCTCGTCGGTGATTCTCGGCGTCGTCACAAAGAAGACCGACCGCGAACGGGTGCGCTATGGAATCCAGTGCTTCGTCTATTTCCTGGTAGCCCTCTTCGGAATCGGCTGGGCAATGCATTTCCTTCACGGGTAATAACGCGGCATTCGTGGCAAGTCGATGAAAACTTTTTACATAGAGACCTTCGGTTGCCAGATGAACGCTCACGATTCCGAGAAGGTCGTGGGCACGCTGGTCCAGCAAGGCTACGCGCAGGTTGAAACGCCGGATCAGGCGGAGCTCGTGGTCTATAACACCTGCAGCATTCGCGACAAAGCCGAACAAAAGGTGTTTCACCGGCTCCAGCAGTTCAAAAAAGAGGCCGGAAAAGGAAAGGTGTTTGCGGTAATCGGTTGCGTCGCGCAGCAGGAAGGCGAACGCATCTTTGAGCGGGCTCCGCACGTTAGCCTGGTTGCCGGCTCCGCCAGCTACACCAAGCTGCCGCAAATGCTGGTTCAGCTTGAGGCGGGCAACAGGCGCGTTACCGGCCTCAGCCTGGATACGGACGAGGCGTTCGATACACCCTTCACTCGTCGCGACAATCCCCACCGCGCGTATATCACGATCATTGAAGGTTGCGATAAAAGCTGCGCTTATTGCGTCGTGCCCTTCACCCGCGGTCCGGAGCGCAGCCGAACCAGCGCTAGCGTGATGCGCGAAGCGAAGGAACTGGCCGCGCACGGCTATACGGAAGTGCAGTTGCTAGGGCAAAACGTTAACAGCTATCGCGACCCATCCGAAACCGGCTGGGATTTCGCCCGTTTGCTTGAAAATGTGGGCAACATTCCCGGTATGCGCCGCGTCCGATTTACGACCTCGCACCCGCGCGATTTCGTCAAAGAGATTATCGACGCGATCGACCGGAACCAGGCTCTTTGCAATCACGTGCACTTACCCGTACAATCCGGCTCAAACCGCGTGCTGGCCGCCATGCAGCGCCAGTACACGCGCGACGAATACATGCGGCGCATCGAGTGGATGAAGTCGGTCAACCGCGATATCGCGATCACTACCGACATTATCGTGGGATTCCAGGGAGAGACGGAGCGGGATTTCGACGAGACACTCGATCTAATTGGAACCGTGGAATACGATTCGATGTTTATCTTCAAGTACTCCAAGCGGCCGAACACGGCGGCTCTCCAGTATGAAGATCAAATTCCCGAAGACGAGAAAACACGCCGGCTGATCGTGGTGCAGGAAAAGCAGCGCGCGATCCAGATTCGGCGCAACGCCGTATATGTCGGCCGGACAGAGGAGGTTCACGTAGAGGGGTACAACAAAGCGACCAGCCAGTGGATCGGCCGCACATCGCAGAACAAAACGTTGAATTTCGTGCACGCGCCGTTGCCCGCCCCGGACTCGGGACGCACTCTGGTGGGCGATTATCTGGATGTCCTCGTTACCCGCGCCGGGCCGAACAGCCTGGCCGGTGAGAGCGTCGCCGGGCACGCCGTTTTGCAGTAGTCTGATTGCAGGGATTGGAGGGACGATGGAAGTGGAAATGAAAATTCGTGGCCTGATGATGGATCCAGTCACCAATATGCCGATTGTGGTGCTGAAAGATCTCAGCGGCGACACGGTCCTTCCCATCTGGGTCGGCATATACGAAGCAAATGCCATCGCGCTCGAAATCGAGAAGGTAACGACGCCGCGTCCCATGACGCACGACTTGATCAAGACGTTGCTTCTTGGTCTGGATACACACATGAAGAAGGTCGTTGTGAGCGAACTGCGGGACGATACGTTTTATGCTGTGATTTGGCTGGAGCGTAGCGGCAATCTCATCAGCGTGGATTCGCGGCCGAGCGACGCGCTTGCCCTTGCCCTCCGTCACGACTGCCCGATTTACGTCGAAGAGAAGGTGTTGCAGACCTCGCGCACTTCAGCAAACGTGTCCGACAAAGTGAACAACGAAGAGCTACGTAAATGGCTCGAGGGCTTGAATGATGAAGACCTCGGCCGCTACAAGATGTAAACGAGCTCTCGCTTTTGGATAACCGTAACCCGCCCACTGACGGGCGTGGCTGTGGCGTAGCCTGTCTTGACACGGAGCCGCATCGCATTAGCGAGCGGGCTTTCAGGTTCCAAAATATAAGCCGCACGAACAATTTCCAGTGAAATTGATGAAGCCGCGGAAGCCGCGATTCGGCACGCTAAACTGGCCTCGACGAGGTGAGTGATGGCATGCAACCCCGAGGTGCTTAAGCACGTTCCCCTATTCGCCCTACTGGACGAAGAAGAGGCGGCTGTCCTGGCCGGGCAAGTGGAGTTAAGAACATTCGTTTCCCGGCAACGCATCTACAAAATCGGCGATGCCGCCGGGCAGGCATACATTCTTGTGTCGGGAGCCGTTCGGGTCACAACGGTCGATGACGATCAGCAGGAAGTGCTGGTGGATCAGCCCGCTGTCGGCGAATTTTTCGGCTTCGCTTCTATGATCGATGAAACGCCGCATCAGACGAGCGCCGTCGCTGTCGAAGACACTGTCTGCGTTGAGGTCGATCGCAAAGACATTTCTATTTTGTTGCAGCGCAAGCCACTCGCCGGAATGGATCTCCTCGCCGTATTGGGGCGTCAGTTCCATGCGGCTCAACAACTCGTGCGCATTCGCGCCAACCGGAATCCCAACGAGTTGATCGAGGAAGAGGCGACGGTCGGTGAGCGCCTGGCGGATTCGGTAGCGCGTTTTGGCGGCTCCTGGGCTTTTATCACCGCCTTTATTGTTGTATTGGTTATCTACACGGCGATTAACATCGCATTGCGAAGCTCAGCCTGGGACCCATACCCATTCATCCTCTTAAACCTCTTTCTCTCGATGCTTGCCGCCATTCAAGCGCCCGTGATTATGATGAGTCAAAACCGGCAGGATACGAAAGATCGTCTGCGCGGCGAATTAGATTATGCCGTCAACCGCCGCGCAGAGTCCGAAATTCAGGGCTTGGCCCGCAAGCTTAATATCCTGGGCGACAAACTAGGAGACATCGAGGATCTAATCCGGGCCAAATCGCCCGGCGGCAGTGGAATCGATTCGAAACAGATCTCCTTTTAGCGCCCCGTGTAACGATCCTGGTCTAGCGCCGCGAAACAGGTTTACGGGCCTCCGCTGTTGCCGAAGACTCCGAAACGTGCCGGGTAGATCCATTCCCCTGGGACTTAAATGCCTCGATGGCAGGTGACTGAACATATTCCCAATCCCCTCCTTCGTTCCAAGGACCGCGCTGATCCGTCTCACCGTCGTCTCCAGTGCCCGTGGAATCGTTGAAGTATTTGTTGACCCACTCCGGATTCGGCGGCAGTTTGCCGATGGTGAGTGGACCTATCCCCATGCTGTCCAATGCGAGCATGAACGCCTTCATGTGCGTGATTTCGCGCGTCATCAGGAAATTTAACGCGTCGATGGTGCCGGCATCCTCAGTGAAGTTAATCAGGTTTTCGTAGGTGATTTTCGCGCGCGCCTCCGCAGCGATGTTGTTGCGCAGGTCTACTTCCATTTGCCCGCTGATCTTCAGATAATCGGCTGTCCAGGGATTGCCCTCCGAATTGTTGAGCGATACGCCGCCGCCTCCGACAATAGCGACCAGAGGGTCGGCCTCGGCTGCTGTCCTGCTTTTCTTCATGGGCTTCAAGTGCATGCGCGCAAGCGTTCCCACCACTTCAAGATGGCTTAATTCTTCCGTGCCGATATCCATCAGGAGATCTTTGCGGCCGGGATCGTCGCAGTTCAAACCCTGTATGGAATACTGCATCGCTGCCGCAAGTTCTCCATTTGCGCCTCCGAATTGCTCAAGCAACATATTGCCGAATTTTGGATCCGGGGTTCCTACTCGCACTGTGTACATCAGCTTTTTCAAATGGTGATACATGTAACCTCCAAACGATTGGGCGGAGTTCCCATCCGGCAAATGTGACGCGGTTGCAATAGGCTTTATCACATCGAAATGCCTCACCGTCCCGCTGGCAAATATACGGGCGGAGAAGTCGTTACAACGCTTTGATAGCCGGCATCTATGAAAGCGCGATTCTGCTTTAATTCGGCAGGAGCTTGCCTCGCCTTGCCGCGCATACGATGATGGTCGATTGTGATTTACGCGATCACCATCTCCGTCGTGGTGCTGATTCTTTGCGCCGTCACTGTTTATAAAACTCGAAGTGTCAAGAACGAAGCAGACTTCCTTGTTGCGGGTCGAAGCCTTCCTTGGCCCGTTCTCGTGTTCACGCTGCTCTCCTCCTGGATCGGCGCCGGCAGTCTGCTGGCCGGCGCTGAGAATGCGTACCGCAACGGATTTGCCGCTTTATGGCAGCCGGCGGGGGGGTGGCTCGGCCTCGTCATTATCGCCCTGATTGCAGGCAGGGCACGTAGCTTCGCGCAATTCACCGTACCCGATCTCCTTGAAGCCCGGTATAATGCGACGGCTCGCGTGCTCGCGACCATTGCCATTGTCATTTCCTATACGGTCATCACGAGTTATCAACTGATTGGCGGAGGAGACATCCTCCACTTGATATTTCCCGATATCGCGAGCACGACGGGACGCTACATCATCGCGGCATTCGTCATCGCGTTTACGGCGGCCGCGGGAATGGCTTCCATCGCGTATCTCGATCTGTTTATCGGCGTGCTGGTGACGCTGACCGTGATCGTCGCGGTTCCCGTGCTGCTCGCGCACACCGGAGGTTGGTCCGCCGTTCACGCCGCGCTTCCGCCCACGCACTTTCAACCTCTCGGAAACCTGAGCTTCCTCGAAGCGTTGCAACTGCTTTTGCCCACCATGCTCCTGCTGATCGGCAACCAGGGGATGTACCAGAAGTTCTTCTCCGCGAAATCTGAGCGGGATGCGCGGCTTTCGGTTTACGGCTGGATTGTTGGCACCGTAATCCTCGAAACGTTGCTTGTGATGTTGGCGGTCATCGCGAGCGCTACTTTGAAAACGAACCGGCCACGCGAAATTATTCCTCTTGCGGCGCGGCAAGCGTTGCCGCCGCTCCTCGGCGCCGTCCTGCTCGGCGGCGTATTCGCCAAGGTCGTTTCCACGGCCAACAATTATCTGTTCTCGCCCGCCACGAACTTGATTCACGACGTCTACGAGCGGTTTATCAACCCAAACGCGACGCAGCGCCAGACCCTCATTGTTTCTCGCGTTATCGTTGTCCTGTTAGGTTGTTTCGCTCTGCTGCAAGCTACGCAGTTTGAATCCGTGCTGGAGGCGTCGCTCTACGCGTACACAATTTACGGAGCGGCGGTAACCCCCGCCGTGATGGCTGTCTTCTTCTGGAAGCGGACAACGAAACAAGCAGCCGTGACATCGATTGTGCTTGGGACGGGAATCACAGTCGTATGGAAACTGCTGCAGCAGCATGCTCCACGGCTTCTGCCATTCAAAGCCGATTTGGATGCCATCTATCCCGCTCTTTTCTTCTCCCTGGCCAGTCTAATTGTAATTAGCCTGCTGACACCCGCTCCCACCGCCAACGAACTCGCCATGGTCGAACGGCGCTGATCCAGCGCAATCGTACAATCGGCTGAGATGCTCATCGAACGAATACAGGAAGCTTTGCTCCAGGCGAAACTGGATGGTTGGCTGTTCTTCGACCACCATCGCCGTGACCCGCTCGCGTATCGGATTCTCTCGCTGCCGCCATCCATGGAGGTAACACGCCGCTGGTATTACTTCATTCCTGCATCCGGCGATCCGCGAAAGCTCGTCCACAGCATTGAAAGCGGATCGCTAGATACTGTTCCAGGCATCAAACAGAGCTATTCGCGCTGGTCCGATCAACAGGCCAAACTGCGTGCATTGCTGGCGGGCGCCACGCGGATTGCAATGCAGTATTCGCCGGATTGCGCCATTCCGTACGTATCGATGGTCGATGCCGGAACTTTGGAACTCGTGCGCGCTTGCGGGGTCGAGGTAGTGAGTTCGGCCGATCTCGTCCAGGAATTCGAAGCACGCTGGACGCAAGCTCAATACGAAAGCCATATCGAGGCGGGCAAGCGGGTCGACAAGGTGCGCGCGGAGGCATTCGACCTTGTCCGTCAGAGGCTCGAAACCGGCGTATCGATAACCGAGTTCGATGTTCAGCAATTCATCTTGCGCCGCTTCGATCAACTCAGCCTCGCGACGGATCACGGACCCATTGTGGGCGTGAACGCAAACGCTTCGAACCCGCACTACGAACCATCCCGCGATCGCCACTCGCATATTCAGGGGGGTGACCTCGTGCTCATCGATTTGTGGGCGAAGTTGAAGCAGGCGGATGCCGTCTATTACGACGTCACCTGGACGGCGTTCTGCGGCCGGCCCGTTCCCGAACGAGTGCTCACCGTGTTCGAGGTCGTGAAAGATGCGCGACGGCGAGCCTGCAATTACGTCATCGGGAAAGTGCAGGCGGAGCGTCCACTTCGAGGCTTCGAAGTGGATGATGCGGCGCGAAGTTATATCGAAGAGTGCGGCTTCGGCGAATATTTCTTTCATCGCACCGGCCATAGCATCGGCACGGAAGTGCATGGTACTGGGGCCAACATGGATAATTTCGAATCGCACGATGAGCGGCGGATCATCGCAAATACGTGTTTCTCCGTGGAGCCCGGCATCTACCTCCCGGAATTTGGTATCCGGTCCGAAGTCAACGTGTATGTCGGAGACGGCTTTGCCCAAGTGACCGGTGAACAGCAAGATGAGCTCGTTCGCATCTAAGCCTTGAATCTGAGCCGGGAACGTCAGCAACCATTATTCTGGAACCCAACCACTTTTTTTACACCGGATGTATCTGCGGCCAGGTTAGCTCGAAACCCTGCTGGCGCAAACTTCGCTGCAGGTCCGCCAGCTTCGATTCGCTTTTGCGAATGCCGCGCGGCGTCTCTTTTGTTTTGATGGCATGCGCCGCGATCGCTCCAGCCGCTTCGCCAATGTTCCATTCCACCGGATGCAGGCGATAACACCCGTTAGTTACGTGCGTGACGCCCAGATTCTTACAGCCGGCGAGTAAATTTTCGACGCGTTTCGGAATCAGGGCGCCCATCGGAATCTGAAACGGCAGAGAGCTGACGTCGATATAGTTATCGCCTCCCGTCGACGGGTGCAAGTCCAGGCGATAGCAACCGATTCCGACCGTATCGGAAAAAGCGGCCGCAGTTACTTCCTCGCGCGATTTTCCGGTTTCCTTCATCCGGGCTTCCGTCCCCACGTGTTGTTCAAGAATAGTGAAATCAGCTTCAATACGCCTCGATTCGCGAATGTACGGATACTTTGCCAGCCCATCGTGCGTTCCCACGATGTCCTTGCGAAGCCGCAATCCCTTCCAGCCTTGTGCTCCGTTTTCACGAGGCGCCTCGGTCTGCATCCAGTACAACCACGAAAGGCTCAATTGTTTCGCCTGCTGGAGACGGTGTTCCCGTTCAGCGGATGACGCAGACAGTAGGTCGCCGAGCCAGTAATCGTTCTGAGGCCAGTTCACCAGCGTGATGCCGTTCGCATACGCGCCCGGAACGAAATTGGCGGGATCGGCAACTCGCCGGTAGATCCAGAGATTCAATCCATGCCCATCGGACGTTTCGGCTCGCGGGTCGAAAAATAAGTCGCGCTTCTGGAGCGTTTGCGGATTCGGGCACGACCACGACAGGAGCTTCCCTGTCCACGGCGGCTGGAGTTTTGGCACATAATCCCGCCAGTACTGGTAATCGCGCGGCTTGTCAATCGTGTGCTCCTCACCATCCCGATAATCCATCGCAAAGCAGTAAGTGAACGACTGGACGTTCGTTGGCCTAGCCTCGTTCGAGGCGTGTGGCTCTCCTGTCTTCGACTGCGCCTCGGAACCCGTCACAAATTCGGTCTTCGTCAATGGCAGCAGTTCGCCCGTTTCCGTAGCATCGATGTAATATCGCGCCGAGATCGTTTGCCGTTCATCGGTTTCTATGTCTCGGACCGTTACACTCGTGACTCGGTCCCGATCCACGCTGGCGGCAACGGGTATTCTGCGGTAAAGAACGATTAGCTGCCCGCTGCCCGCATACGGAGCGAGGAATTCTTCGAGCACCGCCACCGATACGCGAGGCTCATGCGTCAACCGCGAAACCGAACCGTTACCGGGATTGAGATTCCAGCGGTCGCGCGCTTGGGTCGTCAACGGATAATGACGCCGGTAATACTCACGCACGGCATTCCGGTAGGCGCGATACGATCGCGTGCAGCCGAACTCTTCAATCCAGGGATGCTCATCGGGAGGGACCGCTTGAGCGGTTAACTGTCCGCCCAGCCAGTCTGTTTCTTCGGTAAGCACAACGCGCATGCCGTTTCGCAGAGCGGCAAGCGCCGCCGCAAACCCGCCCGTTCCGCCGCCGATAACGGCGAT
>Ga0134126_10002426_pt1 | contig 23523 bp, 15 predicted proteins | sample KB31752_FD_96881 | JGI IMG/M metagenome (GOLD analysis project Ga0134126, IMG submission 96881) | Terrestrial soil microbial communities with excess Nitrogen fertilizer from Kellogg Biological Station, Michigan, USA - KB3-175-2 | ecosystem: Environmental > Terrestrial > Soil > Unclassified ... | reverse complement strand
GGAATTTGGGATCCACAGCGACGCGGAGTGTAGGTGAGGCGAGCCCTTTCTCAATGACCTGTTTTGGGGAGTGACGGCGCACAAGCACGGATGTACTTTGGCGACCGTTTTCGATCGCGCAGTGTTGTTTGTCTTCGTGCGCCCGGCAACGCTTTTACCCTCGGAAGAGGGATGCTTGACCAGCGTTGATCGACTCCTTGTCATGAACAAAACAAAATCCAAACGGGCGGTGCTGGCAGGCATCGGGGTCCTGGTTTTCGTCGTTGCCCTGGGGGGAATGATGCTGTTTAGCACGGGCAAAAAAGCGGTTGCGCGCGCGCCGGTTCCCGCTCCGGATGTGCGGAAGATACGGGACGCCGCGGAAGGTGGAAGCGCGACGGCGCAGAACGTTTTGGGTGACCTCTACGCCAAAGGCGAAGGAGTCCCACAGAATTATGGCGAGGCTTTCAAGTGGTATCGATCAGCTGCCGAAAAGAACGTCGCCGACGCGCAATACAATCTGGCGGTTTTGTATGAGACCGGACTTGGCGTGACTCGCGATGAAGCTGAAGCCGTGAAATGGCACAAAAAGGCGGCCGAGCAGGGGCACGCGGGGGCGGAGTACAATTTGGCGGCCATGTACGCCACGGGGCGAGGCGTGCCACACGATGCGACGGAGGCGGTCAGGTGGTACCGCAAGGCCGCTGAACAAGGTGATCCGTTGGCTCAATACAACCTGGGGCGGCGCTACGAGGTCGGAAAGGGTGTTCCCGTGGATCGGGTCGAGGCGTACAAATGGCAGAAGCTCGCCGCGCGGCAAGGACTGGAAGACGCCGTGACAGCGCTCATTACCCTAAAGGGTCAGATGACGCGGGAGGAGATTTCCGAGGGAGAGCGTCGTTCAAGCAAGTTCGTCGGCGGAAAGCCGGCGCCGGGCGCGTCGGATTGACCGGCTGGTCCGGCGGGAGCGAAAGCCCGGGGTGACGTGTTCATTTTTGCAGATACTTCAGCACCGCCTCGGTGCGCGTATGCACGTTCAACTTTTCGTAGATATGCTTGAGGTGGTTGTGGACCGTCCAGATGCTGATGCCCAGGGCTCCGGCGATTTCTTTGTCCAAAAATCCCTTGCTCACGCAGCTCAAGATTTCCTGTTCGCGCGCAGTAAGACTTGCCAGCGGGGTTGCGTCGCCTGCCAGCGTGAATCCGAACAGGCTCTGGAAGTAATCCCGGATTTGCAGCCGGAGTTCCTTCGCGGAAAGTGTTTCATGGCGAAGCCCCCCCCGGATCGGCTCGAATAATTCGGTCGGTTTTCGGCGGCGAAAAATGTAACCTGCAGTGACGCCGCTGAGGGTGATGAAGATCTGGTCGCTGTCCTGATAAATACCGTGAGTGAATGCGGGAAGGTCTGGCAGCCTGGCTTTCAATCGTTCTAGGAATTCGGCCACCGGCATTTCCGGCAGGGCGCGATTGACCAGAAGCATGTCCGGCGGTTCCTTGAGGATGGCGTTCTGTGCTTCTCCGGCGGTTTCAAACGCGGACACGCACCGGAAGCCGGGTTGTCGGCACAGCCAGAGGACGAGTGTCCGGCGCACTTCCGGGTCGGCCTCGACGATGAAGATTTCCTTTTCCGCCGGGGACCCGCCGGCGACTCATCCCGGCGGGCTGGAAGGATCCGCGTCTGGAAGCGTGTAAAGAGTGGTATAGGTGCAGGCAACCGGGCTGGTGGACCAGAAAATGGCGACCGCTATCTCCCGCGGAAACTCCCGGAACGCTGCTTCCCATCCTTTCGTCCTGATCGTCTGGTAAATTTTCAATGCCCGGCCCGCGGCGCATTCGGCGTCATCAGTCCCCAGTGGAAAATATTGATAGACGCCCTCGTCTTCGATCCGCACCGAAAACTCCTTCGGGCGCGCCGGCCGGGCTTCCGTGTATTTCGAGTGGATCAATCGCTCGCGCCAGTAACGCACGTCCGACTTGAGCAATTCGTTCCGGCGCGGGATGGATACGCGCCGGGTCGGAGGCGAAGCGGTGTGTGCGCGCGCGCGCGCCGCGGCCTCCCAACCTCCGGAGCGGACGACCTGGTAAATGCCGTGGGCTTCCCGGGCGGCCTTCATTTTCGATGCGGCGGCCAGTGAAAAAGTCCGGCGTTTCCCCTCGTGCTGAATCTTAACCGACCACTTTTTAACACGCAACGTCCGGCCGTTGCGTGTGTAAGTGTTGCGGAAGACGCGGGCCCGCCAAAGAGTGACGGGATCCGCGACGGGCGAGGGCGATGCGACGCGGACCCGCGTGCTTCGACGTCGTGTGCTTGGACGCTGCTTGGACACTTGAATTGTTACAGAATGACGAACTGCAGACGGATGCCAAGCGTATTTCGCGCGCATGCAACCGGGACCTGTCCTCACGCGTCAGGTGAAATTCTGAGTGGACCCGCGGGCAGGAGATTCTGGCTTGGCTGACGTGTCAACAGCATCCGGTGGAAATGCTGGTGAATGATTCCTGCGCATCAAATCAGGCGGTGCGTCAAGCGCGCCGGGAAGCCGTGCGTCCTTCGCGAACGTGTCAAAAAACGTTTGCGCAAACTTTGTGGAGCGTTCTTCGACGCGGAGTCCCGCTAAAACAGGCCATTGTGGCTGAGACTCCGGTCCGCTTTAATCCTGGTCATTCAGTGACCCTTTGACCGGCGATCGTCGCGTTCGATTTGTTGGGTCCGTCCGCACGCCTCGCCGGCCGGTGGAACGGGTCGCTTGCAGAGTTCCCGATGAAATCTTCAAACCGCGCGCCGACTGGCAACTCGGCTGATCAAGCACCGCATATTGCGCCCGGCGGACCCGTTCGGTGTGGCGGCTTCACCCTGATCGAACTGCTGGTCGTGATCGCGATCATTGCAATCCTCGCAGGATTGTTGTTACCCGCCCTTGCCAAGGCGAAGGAACAGGGGAAGCGCGTTCGGTGCATCGCGAATTTGAAACAAGTCGGCCTTGCTGGAACGATGTACGGCGACGACAATAACAACGCTCTGTTTTACGTGGGTCGTGGCGCCGGGGCGTACATTCCTAACGACGGACAATGGACGTTAAATCCCAATTCTACTGCAACGCTACCACCTGACCACCCGCTAGCTTATTGGGGAATTGGCTACATCAATTACCTGGGCGGACATAATTCTCAGGGCGGAGCAAAGGAAGTGTTTAACTGTCCGAGTCACAAGATCGTGGATGAGTGGCATGATGACGGTCGCTATTATCCGCATGATTTCTGGAAAAATTCCACCATTGGAATCTGCCAATACCTGATTACGCCTTCGCCCTACGGAACCGTCTCGAAGACGGCGCCGCTGAAGATCTCGGATCTCGCAAGCCCGACCACGACCATTTTCGCACAGGACTCGGCGGAACAGCGAATGGAAGGGTCGGACGATAGCATCGCGTTGTTTCCCGGGCAGACGCGAATTCTGACGCAGTGGGTTGGTCCCGGAGGATTGGGTCAAACCCTCTACAACAACTATGATTTTACATGGGAGTGGTTTCGACATAACAAGAAGTGCGAAACAATTTGGATGCCGGGCAACGTGTCCGTGATTCCGTTTAAGGGTTTGAACAAGGGGGTGGATTATCGCTGGTACACGGGCGATTTCCCCACCAACCAGCCGAACTTCTAGTTTTATGCATTTGTTTCGTAATCGTGCGGCGTTCGGGGCGGCGATGCCTGTTTTGGTTGTGCTCATCGGAGCGGCGGGATGCAGCAGAACGTCAGTCAACTCTCCTCGGGCACTGGCCCCCGAGCAGGTCGCGCCCACCCTCAATAGTGCGTTCAAAGACGCCAAACCCGATGTGAAGGAGGCTGCCAGCGGAGTGGTGGCCGCTCTGCAGTCCCAGGATGCTCCGAAGGCGTTTGTGCAATCGCAGAATCTTACCGAGCGGCCGGATCTGACCCCGGAACAACGCACGGCAGCGGCGCTATCAAGGGCCGCTGCTCTGACGCAGTTGCAGGCTGCTGCCGCCAACGGAAACAAAGCGGCGGAGGATCTTCTGCAAGCCTATCGCGCCAGCAAATGAAGCTGAGTTCCATAATGATCACATCCAAACGCAAACTTTCGACACCCCGGCAAGTGTCGGCTATTCCGCAGACAAAACCCCATGGAAGACTATGAAAATCAGAACCCACATCGCGAAATACCTGGCGTTGCTGGCCATTGCCCTTGGCCTGGCGCCTGAATTAAAAGCGGCCATCACCGACAATTTGGTCGTCCACCTGACGTTTGACAACGATTACAACGATTCGTCGGGCAACGGGATCAACGGCGCGGCGACCGGCACGCCAACGTTCGAAGCCGGCACACTCGGACAGGCTGTGCACATCACCAGCACCGGAGATGACGTGACCAATAACTACGTCACGCTCGGCTACCCCGCCGGATTGGAGTTGGGCACGAGTGATTTTTCCGTCTCCTTCTGGGTCAAGGTGTTTTCCCAGAATGATGACAAGCCATTCATTGCAAACAAGGACTGGGGCAGCGGCGGCAACCAGGGTTTTGTCATCGCCAGTGAGGGCGACGGATTGAAGTGGAATTTTAAGGACGATCAATCCGCGCGCCGCGACAGCCCGCATGTCGCGCCGCAGGTGTTGGACAAGAATTGGCACCATGTCGCGGTCACCTTCCAGCGGAACAGCGTCGGCACGATTTATGTGGACGGTGTCTCGGTCAACACGACGAGTGTGGCGCCGGATTCGGGCAAAGCGGTGGGTAGCGTGGACACGGACACCCTCGGCCTCTCCATGAATCTGGGCCAGGACGGGATCGGGACTTACACGGACGGAACGGGTGCGGCGGCGATCGATATGCTGATGGATGACCTGGGAATCTGGCGCCGCGTATTGAGCGGCGCCGAGGTCAACGCGATCTACAGCTTTGGTTTGAATGGGACGAACCTGGCGAATGTTCCCATCATTGACCCGTTTGTGACCTCCACAATTCCGGCTCCCCTAGCCACGGACGTTTTGCCATCCGCGCCCATTTCCGCGGTGATCACGGACGGAGGCATCAACAAGCTGGCCACAAATTCAATCCAGTTTCTGCTGAACGGGACCGCCAAGACGCCTTCGATCACAAAAAGCGGGACTGACACCACTGTACAATATACCCCTCCAAGCATGCTGCCAGCTGGTTCGGCCAATACCGTGACGTTGATCTTTGCGAACAACGCCACGCCCGCCACCACGTTCACCAACACCTGGGCGTTTACGGTTGCTAACTATCACGTGATTCCATCCACCGCCGGCACAGCACCAGGCTCGGCCAACACCCCCGGATTCCGCGCCCGCTCGGTGCAGGCGCGTATGGATGCCAACCTGCCCAATTCAATCGCTCGCCAGGAAGCGCAACTGGCAGGGACGTTGATCGATCCGACCACGGGCCAGCCTTACGTCAACCACGCCTTTCCGGGGCCGAACAGCGATGGCAGCTACGACATCGACCTGGTCAATTTCAATCTCGGTGGCGGCGATGCGGGGAGCGTTCCCGGTGACTTGGACTTTACGACCGTGGGTGTTCCCGGCGACGAATCCAGTGGATTCAATTTCGCGGTCGAAATACTTGCCTTTCTGGATTTAAAGGCGGGCTACCACCGCTTCGGCGTCAACAGCGATGACGGTTTCGTGCTCCGGGCCGGGCCGGACGCGCGTGACGCCACCTCGCAGGTGCTTGGCTTTTATGATGGCGGCCGCGGCCCAGGCGATACTTTTGCCGATTTCGTCGTCCAGACAGACGGCGTCTATTCGTTTCGGCTTGGCTACGAACAAGGCAATGGAGGGGCGGCCTTGGAATTCTTCTCGGTGGACCTGACCACGGGAACGAGGACGCTGATTAACGATCCCAGTGATCCGAACGCGGTGAAAGCCTACCGCGTCAGGCCGGGATCCGGTGCGACCCCGTTTGTCTCCGTGCTGGTGCCAAGCAGTCCGGTTAACATCGGGCCTGATGTGGTGATCAGCGCCACCATTCAGAATTCGGCCACGGCCGTCGTGACCAACAGCATCAAGCTCTATTTCGACGGCACGCAGGTGCAGCCGAGCATTCAGCCTTCGAGCGGGACGAACACACTCGTCCAGTACGATCCGCCGGGGTTGCTCGCGAGTCTTTCGACACACGATTTGCAGCTGGTTTTTGCCGACAACGGCACGCCGGTTACGACGAAGACCAACGAGTTTCAATTCTCCGTCAGCAGCTACGTAAACAAGATTCTGCCAACGCCGATTTACTTTGAGAACTTCGAATCGGCCGTCGAAGGCGGACTTCCAGCCGGTTGGACCTCCACCAATAATACCGATTCGCTTGAACCGGGCTCGCCTCCTGATATCGGGGATCCCAAATCGGACGCATACCTCGGCTGGTTGGTGATCACGCGCGACCAGGTGTATATCAACGGTACGAACGATTTTCACGTCTGGGAGGCAGATGATCCAGACGGTCGCGTATCGACCATCGCTCCGGGCCAGGTTGTCAACGGAGTGGTCTTGGCACCGACGAATCTGATGGAAAACAAGTTTGTTTATATTGAATCGGACGAGCGGGGCGGGAACCAGGTTGCGATGTTGTTCTCGCCCAACTACGACCTCACCGGCAAATCCAACATCTGGGTTTCCTTCCACAGCAGCTATGAACAGAATCAGGACAACATCGGGGCCCTCGAATATTCTGTGGACGGCGGCACCAACTGGCTGCCGGTTTTATACATGCTGGACGGGCCCGACATCGTTCATTTCCCGGATGGCTCGGTTGATGCCGTAACAACCTTGAATCAGATCAATACTGATACCGCTTATGGCACAAGTTACGGCACATATATCGCGGCTCCCATCAGCCAGGCCCTCGCACCTTACATCAGCGCCCGGGTAAATGATGACAACGTCGAGTCCCATCGGGTGGAACTCTTTCCGTTGCCTCAGGCGGACAACAAATCGAAAGTGACATTCCGCTTCGCTTATGCTGGCACGGCAAGCTGGTATTGGGGTGTTGACGACTTCGGTTTGTATTCCATTCCGCCAGTCAGCAGTTCGCCCACGCTCAGCATCAGCTCCGCCGCGGGCAGCGTGACCATCTCGTGGCCGTCGGCGGTCACCGGCTTTACGCTGGAGAGCACCGACAGTCTCACCGCTCCGAGCTGGTCACCGGTCAGCGGCGTGGCCAACAATTCGGTAACGATCACCGTTGGCGCGGGCAACAAGTTCTATCGCCTGCATCAGTGATGTAACGTTTATGCCGCCGGCCGGACGAATGAAGGGTTTTCCTTCATCCCCGGCTGCGGGTGAATGGCTTGACAAATAATTGGGATTTCCTTCTTCGGAAGGAAAGGCGGGCTTGGGCTTGCGGGTCCGTGTGTGCGGCCCAAGCCCGCTTTGTCTCCAGGCATTCGAAAGCAATCCATGCAGCCTCCAGCGAACCTGCCGCCCGCTCGTGACAAACTCCTCTTCACACCGGGACCGCTGACCACGAGTCTGTCGGTGAAGCGTGCCATGCTGCACGACGCGGGCTCGTGGCATTTCGAGTTCAACGCGAAGGTCGGGTGGGTGCGCGACGAAATTCTCAGACTCGCCAGGCTTTCGCGTGAAGCCGGGTGGGAAACCATTCTTCTTCAGGGCAGCGGCACGTTTGGCGTCGAAGCCGTTTTCGCAACGTGCGTGCCGCCGCACGGAAAGGTCGCGGTGCTCGCCAACGGGGCGTACGGCGAACGCATGGTCCTGATGCTGCGACATCTGGAGATCGATCACGTCGTCCTGCGCGCCCGCGAAAACACGCCGAACAATCCCGCGTCGCTTGACGACACGCTGGCGCAGGATAAATCCATCACGCACGTGGCGCTCGTGCATTGTGAAACGACGACCGGGATTCTCAATCCAGTCAACGAGATCGGCGAAGTCACAAAACGCCACGGGCGCATCTTCATCGTGGACGCCATGAGCAGCTTTGGCGCGATCCCGATCGACTTCGACAGGGCCGGCATTGATTACCTCGTTTCGTCAGCGAACAAGTGCATCGAAGGCGTGCCCGGTTTTTCATTTGTCATCTGCCGGCGGGACGCGCTGCTGGCCTGTGACGGCCATGCTCGCAGTCTCAGTCTGAACCTGCTCGACCAGTTCAAGGGCTTCGAAAAAAACGGCCAGTTCCGTTATACGCCACCGACACACTCGATTCTCGCTTTCGAGCTGGCGTTGCATGAATTGGAGCAGGAGGGCGGCGTGGCCGGACGCGGCGCGCGGTACCGCCGGAACCATGAAATCCTCGCGACCGGAATGAAACGTCTCGGCTTCCGTCCGTACCTCGACTCTGCCGTCCAAAGTTTCATCATCACTGCGTTTCATTATCCGGATGACGAAGCCTTCGTTTTCGACGCCTTTTACCGGCGGCTCAGCGACAAAGGGTTTATCATTTATCCCGGCAAAATCAGCCAGGAAAACACTTTCCGGATCGGCTCCATCGGGCGGATTTTCCCGACGGACATCGAGGCGCTGGTTCTCGCGATCGGGGGTGTGCTGAAAGAAATGAACGTAGATACAGGCGTGGCTTGAAATCCCGACGCAGCTGTTCAAAATGAAGTGGCAGTGACTCCAGCAAATGAGCCGAACCTCCAGGTCCGTTCCGCCGGTCGCCCGCCTTCATTCCGAAGGGGACTTGAATATCTCAAGGCGACGACGGGATTGGGCCGCCGAAAACATCCCGCGCGCGACGAAGCGGTTGCTGGATGAGGATGCGGATTTTTTCCTGCACCAGTCGCTTTCCACACCTTGCCTCAATGCGCTGAAATCATGCGGCGGCGCGTGGATCGAGGACGTGCAGGGCCGTCGGTATCTCGATTTTCACGGCAATAACGTGCACCAGGTCGGCTTTGCACACCCGCGGGTTATCGCCGCGATCAAACAACAGCTCGACGAGCTGTCGTTCTGCACACGACGTTACACGTGCGAACCCGCGGTCGCGCTGGCGAAAAAACTGGCCGAACTTGCGCCGGGCGACCTCAAGCGAGTCCTGTTCGCGCCCGGCGGGACCTCCGCGATCGGCATGGCGCTGAAGCTGGCGCGCGTCGCCACCGGCAGATTCAAGTTCGTCTCCATGTGGGATTCGTTCCACGGGGCGTCGCTCGATGCCATTTCCGTCGGCGGCGAGGCCGATTTCCGCGGCGGCATCGGACCGTTGATTCCCGGTTGCGAACACGTCCCGCCGCCGGACAATCGTCATTGCCCGTTCAAGTGCGGCGCTGCCTGCAACCTCGCCTGCGCGGATTACATCGAGTACGTCCTCGAAAAGGAGCGCGACGTCGCGGCGGTTGTCGGCGAGACCGTCCGCTGCACTCCGTTCATCCCGCCGCCCGACTACTGGAAGCGTGTCCGCGCCGCGTGCGACAAACACGGAACGCTGCTGATCCTCGACGAAATACCCACCGGCCTCGGACGGACCGGACGCATGTTTGCCTGCGAACACTACGACATCGTGCCGGACATGCTCGTGCTCGGCAAAGGGCTGGGGGGCGGTGTCTTCCCGCTGGCGGCGCTCATCGCACGCGAGGGCCTGAACGTTGCCGCGGAAATGGCCCTGGGCCACTATACGCACGAAAAGAATCCTGTCGCGTGTGCCGCGGGCCTGGCGACACTGCAGGTCATCGAGGATGAAAAACTGGTCGAACACGCGCGCGTCCTTGGCGAATCGTCGCTCGAGCGGATGCGCAAAATGGCCCGGCGCCATCCGATCATCGGTGACGTGCGCGGCATTGGTTTGCTCATGGGCATGGAGTTGTTGCGCGGCCGCAACCCGCCCGCGCGCGCGACGGACGAGGCGGAGCGCGTGATGTATTCCGCGCTGAGCCGCGGATTGAATTTTAAGATCACGATGGGCAATATTCTGACATTGACGCCTGCGCTCACGATTTCCCGCGAGGAAATGGATCAGGCGCTCACCGTTCTCGAAGCAAGCATCGGCGACGCGGAAAAAGGAAGGGGCCAATGACCTGTCAACCGGCCTCACCATTGATCGCCGGCACAAGACCGGCGGCTCCGTCTTCGCGGCAACGCGCGTTGGCGATTTTTCCCGACGGTTCCAACGGCGAATACAACCTGCCACCGGAACTCGTATCCGTGATCGAACGGGGATCCGGCTGCCGCGTCTGGGACACCGAAGGCCGGCAATATCTCGACATGACGATGGCCTGGGGCGCGGCACTCGTCGGGCACGCGCATCACCGGATTATTGAGGCTGCCATGTCGGCGGCGGCGGACGGCGCCAACTTCGCCGCGGTCAACCGGCGGGCTGTCGAACTCGCCGAACGCATCGCTGCTGTCAGCCCTTGCCTGGAACGCATCCGGTTTGTCGCATCGGGGACCGAAGCGACGATGCTTTGCCTGCGCGTCGCACGGGCCGCGACGGGCCGGCCGAAAGTGTTGAGGTTCGAAGGGGCGTACCACGGACAGCATCCTGTGGGTGTTGCCGGCATGATCAACGGAATGTCGCGGGAGCTTCCGGGCTGCGATCCTTCCGGAACTGGAGCCCCCTGGGTGGAGCGGGACGTGCTGGTCGCGCCATTCAACGACCTGACCACGACAGCGGAAATCATCCGCCATTTTGCCGGCGATCTCGCTGCGGTGATCGTCGAGCCGCTGCATCGGTGCATCTCACCGGTGCCGGGCTTTCTTCAAGGGTTGCGAAAACTCACCGAGCGACATGGGGTGGTGTTGATCTTCGACGAAGTGGTGACCGGCTTTCGCCTGGCGCTGGGAGGGGCGCAGAAATACTACGGAGTGTCCCCGGACCTCGTTGCGTACGGCAAGGCGCTCGGTGGCGGCTTTCCCATCGGTGCGTATGGCGGGCGGGCTGGTTTGATGGACGCTGTCTCGGAACGCCGCCTGCCCGGTCCGGGTTACGTCTGGTCGGCCTCCACCGGGGGAGGCAATCCCGTGTCGTGTGCGGCCGCGCTCGCCACACTCGACGTGCTCTCCGGGCGCGGCACGTATGAATCACTCCACGCCGCCGGCCAACGACTGCGGACATTGCTGGCGCAAGCACTCAAAGTGGCGGGGGAGCCAGCGCAGATGCTGGGAGACGGACCACTGGCCCAGGTCGCATTCACGGCCCGGCCCGTTTTGAACCAAAAGGACTGGCTCGCGAGTGATCGCGCCCGCGGTCGTGCGATAATGCTCGAGCTGTTGCGCCGCGGCGTATTCTTGAACCCGATGGGAACGAAACTCTACCTCTCACTCGCGCACGGCGACGCCGCGCTTGATGAATTCGTGAACCGTTTTGCGGACGCGCTCGCGGCAACGCGGTCGGCCCCGTACGAAGTTTCTCCCGGATGAAAGCGCCCTCGACCACGCCGTTCACCGTCAACGGCCATCGTTACGCGCCGCCGCCCCGGCCCGTGGTGGTGGTCTGCCTCGATGGTTCCGCGGACGAATACCTCGACGCGGCCATCGCGCGCGGTCGGATGCCGGTTCTCCAGCGCATCAGCGTGAGCGGTCACCGCGGACTGGCGCGCAGCGCCATGCCGTCGTTTACCAACGTCAACAACGCTTCCATCGTCACCGGCGTGCCGCCGTCGGTCCACGGCATCGGCGGAAACTTTTTTTACGACATGGCGAGCGGTCAGGAGGTGATGATGAATTCAGCGAAGTTTTTGCGTTGCGAGACGATTTTCCCGGCCGCCGCGCGCGCGGGACGCCGGGTGGCGGTGGTGACCGCCAAGGAAAAGTTGCGCGATATCTTTGCCAGTGGGCTCGTCGAGAAGGGCGGCGTCGCATTCTCTTCGGAAAAGGCCGGTCAGGCGAAGAAAGACATGCATGGTATCACCGACGTCGAAAGGCTGGTTGGCCGAGCCACTCCGCCCATTTACAGCGCGGAAGCCAGCCTGTATGTCCTCCGGTCCGGGGTCGCTCTTCTGGAAAAGGGAATGTCCGACTTCCTGTATTTGTCCACGACGGATTACATGCAACACCGGTTCGCGCCGGATGCACCGGAGGCGGTTGGGTTTTACGCGGACATCGACGCTGAACTCGGCAGGCTGCTGGAACTTGATGCCATCGTCGGTGTCACGGCGGACCATGGCATGAACGCCAAGCAAAAATCGGACGGGTCTCCGAACGTCATTTATCTCGAATCACTGCTGACCGAGAAGTTCGGCGCCGGCTTTCGCGTGATCTTGCCCATCACGGACCCGTACGTCGTTCACCACGGCGCGCTGGGTTCGTTTGCGGTCGTGCATCTGCCTCCGAAGGTCAGCGCCCGCCGCACGTTCAATATTCACCGCTTCCTTAACCGGCTCCCCGGCGTGACAGAAGTGTACGGGCGCAACGCCGCCGAAAAGCTGCAACTGCCCGCCGACCGGCTCGGGGACCTGGTGGTCATATCCGGCCGCGATGTGGTTCTCGGTCGCACGCCTGATCACCACCCCTTGAACGTGCTGGAGGGCGGATTGCGTTCGCATGGTGGCCGCTACGAGGAAATGGTGCCTTTCATCCTGAGCGAACGCCTCAAACCCGACTACGCCGTGCGGGCGGCCGGCGATCCGCGTAATTTTGAAATTTTTGATTTCACAGTGAACGGAACGGGGTCGTGACGCGATGAACCTGCCTTGTTACATAGCCGGCAAACCGGTTTCTTCGGGCGAACGTTGCACCATCAGGAGTCCGTATAACGGAGAAATCGTCGGCTCCGTTGCGCTGGCGGGCCGCGAACACGCCGACGCTGCCATTTCCGCGTCGCTTGCACCGCGCGCTTCGCTCTCGCGGCATGAACGCTCGACGATCCTCGACGCCGCCCACCGGCTCCTCGACGGACGCCGGGAAGAATTCGCCCGGCTCATCACCGGCGAAACCGGGCTCTGCCTGCGGGAAACGCGCTACGAAACCGGACGCGCGCTGGATGTGCTGCGGTTCGCTGCGATGGAGGCCCTGCGCGACGACGGTAGAATTTTTTCCTGCGACATTTCTCCGCAGGGCAAGGCGCGAAAGATCTTCACGGTTCGGGAACGGCTGGGCTGCGCCGTTTGCGTCACGCCGTTCAATCATCCGTTGAACACTGTGATTCACAAAGTTGCGCCCGCGATCGCCGCCGGCACGCCGGTGATTCTCAAGCCTTCGGAAAAAACACCGCTGACGGCGATCCGGCTCGCCGAACTGTTGTACGAGGCGGGGTTGCCGGGCCCGATGTTGAGCGTGCTGCTTGGCCCGACGAACGAAATTGCCGAACCCCTTGTGCAGGATCCGCGGGTGGACATTGTTTCATTCACCGGAAGCGTGGCGGTCGGCAAGCGCATCGCCGCGACGGCCGGCTACAAAAAACTTGCGCTGGAACTTGGGGGCAACGACCCGCTTATCGTGCTCGATGACGCCGACCTCGACCTTGCTGCGGCGCTCGCCGCCGAGGGCAGCTACCGGAATTCCGGCCAGCGTTGCACGGCAGTGAAACGCATTCTGGCGCACAAAAGCATCGCGCCTGAATTCACGCAGCGGCTCGTCCAAAAAACGAAAGAATACGTCTGCGGCGATCCGATGGACGAGGCAACGCGCGTCGGCACTGTCATCGACGAATCCGCCGCCCTTCATCTGGAAACGGTGCTGAAGGAAGCTGTCGCAGTGGGAGCGCAGGTGCTGACCGGCGGCCGGCGGACGGGCGCGCTGCTCGAACCCACAGTCATCGTGAATGTTCCGCGCGATTGCCGGATGATTGTATGCGAGAGTTTCGGTCCGCTCGCGCCGATCGTCGTCGTGCGCGACCTGGACGACGCCATCGAGGTGGCTAACTCGACCGTGTATGGATTGAGTTCAGGCATCGTGACGCGCTCGCTCGACAAGGCCGTCGAATGCGTAAAACGCCTTCGCTGTGGCACGGTGAACGTCAACGAAGTCCCCGGTTTTCGCATCGAGAATTCGCCTTTCGGCGGGATTAAGGACAGCGGGCTGGGGGTCAAGGAAGGCGTGATTGAAGCCATGAAATGCTTCAGTTTCGTGAAGACGTTTTCTCTCCCCTGGTGAAGGCCTGGTTTCGAGAAACCCGACGGCGCAATGGAAACGACGGGGATTGATTGGACTCGGCGGTTGAGTAAACGCCGCATGTAACAAACCCCCCTCCCGGCGGAAGGTTGTGGACGTCGATACAATCGCCCGGGCCCTTGCCACTCCGGCAATCGCGGGAGAGAGCAGAGTTGCCATCAACTTTTTCATAAAAACCTTTCCGTCATCCCGGCTAACGTTCATTCTTACATCTGCCGTTGGGCCAACCGCCATGGTTGTTTGTTATCGAACGCGGCGGTATGGCCTTGCGGAATGAAGTGTGTTCAATGAAACGTGAACAAGGCCAAGTGCATCGTCCGGGCCGGCTGCGGCAGCCCCTGCCCCGATCGTTCAAAGAGCTGACACCCACCAAGGCCTTTAATCCGCGCACGTTCTTTTATGAAATGGTCTGGAAGGCGTTGCTGACCCGCCGCAAAGGACTTCACAAGCGGCCCGAGTTTCCCAGGCTGATGCCCGGCCAGGTCGCCCTGACCTGGATCGGGCATGCGTCCTTTCTGGTCCAGTTTCACGATCTGAACGTCCTCATCGATCCAAATTTCGCCAACTGGCTTTTCCTCCTCAAGCGCATCAAGCGCGCCGGTCTCAAGTTGAAGCACCTCCCTCCCATTGATCTCGTCTTGTTGACGCACGCGCATTTCGATCACTTCCACAAACCGACGCTGCGACGCCTGCCGCATCCGAAGGTGGCGGTGGTCCCCTGGGGTGTGAGCGATCTGGCCACCGGACTGGGCTTCGAGCGGGTGATCGAGCTTGAATGGTGGGAGAGTTTTTCGCGCAACAACTGGAAAGTGACATTGACGCCCAGCAAACATTGGGGAGCGCGCATGTTGCGGGACGACCATCGCGGTTATGGCGGATTCATCCTCGAACACGAGGGGCGCCGCATCTACCACGCGGGCGACAGCGCGTATTTCAACGGCTTCCGGGAAATCGGGGAACGCTTGCGGCCGGAGATCGCGCTGCTGCCCATCGGAGCCTATTACCCGGATTCGTTCCGCAACGTCCACATGGGCCCGGACGAGGCGGTCAAGGTGTTCCACGATTTGCGGGCGCAATGGCTCGTACCGATGCACTATGGCACATTCAAACTGTCTTTCGAGCACCTTGACGAACCGCCACGCTGGCTTTTGGAACTGGCCGAAAGGCAGCGATTCCGCGACCGGGTCAGAATCCTCGAGGAAGGCGTCCCGCAAGTCTTCTGACGACGAACCCGCGTCCGCCTTCGCGGGCAGTTTCCGGCCCAAAACGCGCAACAGCGCGTTGCCACACAATTGTAACTCGCCACTGACCTCATTGTCACGATAGTCTTCAGTCCCTCGGCTATGGCGACGACGGAAGCTACAACCTTCGGGGCGGCCCATTTCATCAACCGCGAGTTGAGCTGGTTGGAGTTCAATCAGCGCGTGCTCGATGAAGCGTTGAATCCCGCCACGCCGTTGCTCGAACGGGTGAAATTCTTCTGCATCACCAGCTCAAACCTCGACGAATTCTTCGAAGTGCGGGTCGCCGGACTCAAACAGCAGATCGAAAGCGACGTGGTCGAGCGGAGCATTGACGGTCTCACGGCGACCGAGACGTTTCGGGCCGTCACCCGGCGCGTGCGGCGGATGGTGGAGCAGCAATACGTCTGCTGGCGCGAGCGATTGGTGCCCGCGCTGACGGAAAGCGAAATCCGCTTTCTGCAATTCGCCGAACTGGGCGCTGCCGACGTCGCGTGGCTCGAAAACTATTACCGCACACAGGTCAGGCCCGTGCTGACGCCGCTGGCCATAGACCCCGCGCATCCGTTTCCGCAGCTGCTGAACAAATCACTCAACATGATGGTGCAGCTCGAAATGCCGAACGGTGGCCAGATGCTTCGCCACCTCGCGGTGGTGCAGGTGCCCCGCGTGCTGCCCCGGCTGGTCAAACTGCCGCGTGAGGATTCCCGACGGGACTACGTCTTCCTTGGGCACCTGATCGGACATTTCCTGGCGGATCTGTTCCCCGGCACATCCATTCGGGGATACTGGCACTTCCGCGTCACTCGCAACAGCGAGTTGTATATTGACGAAGAAGACGCCGACAACCTGCTCAGAGCGGTCGAGGACGAATTGCACAATCGCCGGAAGGGCGCCGCGGTCCGGCTCGAACTGGAAAAGGATTGTCCGCCCGAAATCTGCGCCGCGTTGCTCGGCACCCTGCACCTGGCGGAGGATGATCTGTACGTCATTGACGGTCCGCTGAATCCGACGCGACTCATGACCGTTTACGAAGGCGATCATTCGCCCGAGCTGCGCGACCCGCCATTTGTTGCGCCGATGGCCGCTGCGTTTCGTGACCAGACGGATCTGTTCGCCGTCGTCCGTGAACGCGACGTTCTGCTGCATCATCCGTACGAAAGTTTCAGCGCGGTGGCAGACTTTCTCGAAGCTGCGGCCGCCGATCCGAAGGTACTGGCAATCAAACAAACGCTCTACCGGACGGGGGGCGATCCGCGCATTGTGGGCGCGTTGATGAATGCGGTGCGCAACGGCAAACAGGTCACCGCGGTCGTGGAACTGCGCGCCCGGTTTGACGAGGCCAACAACATTCAATGGGCGCGCCGACTGGAGGAGGCGGGCGTCCACGTCGTGTACGGCCTGGTGGGTTACAAGATCCACGCGAAGATGCTGCTGGTGGTGCGCAAGGACGATGACGGCATCCGGCGCTACGTTCATCTGGGCACGGGGAACTACAATCCCGGCACTGCGCGCCTCTACACAGACCTTGGTCTGTTCACATGCCGGACTGATTTTGGCGAGGATGTGACCAACCTCTTCAATCTGCTGACCGGCATCTGCCAGTTTCAAGGAACGCGCCGGCTGCTGGTGGCCCCGTTCGAGTTACGCGAGCGATTGCTGGCCCTGATTCACCGCGAGGCGGAGCACGCGCGCCAGGGTCTGCCCGCGCGGATCATTGCCAAAATGAACGCGCTGGTGGACCGCGAAATGATACAAACGCTTTATCTGGCCGCGCGAGCGGGTGTGAAGATCGACCTTATCGTTCGCGGGATTTGCTGTCTGCGGACCGACGTGCCCGGGACGGGCGCAAACATTACCGTGCGCAGTGTTGTGGACAGGTTCCTGGAACACAGCCGGATTTACTACTTTGAAAACGCCTGCCAGCCCCGGGTATTTTTGGGCAGCGCCGACTGGATGCCGCGGAATTTTCTCCGCCGGATCGAGGTTATTTTCCCGATTGAAGACGGGATTTTGCGGGAACGCGTCAAGCGCGAAATGCTGGAGATCATGCTGGCGGACAACGTCAAGGCGCGAGTGCTTCGGCCCGACGGATCGTACGACCTTCCCTCCGTAAGACCCGGCGTTCCACTGTGGCGCAGTCAATCCGAATTCATGGAACTTGCGAGGAGCAACCACGCGGGTGCGGCGAAAACGACAAAAGACGAGGCGCCGTCGCGGTCCAAATACACGAGGGTGAAACTGGCCCGCAGGCCGTTCGGCAGGTAACCCCGGCCGCTGCAGGCTTCCAATTTTTTCAACTTGAGTTTTAATCCGGCCATGCTTGAAGCGGACCTCGTGCCGGCGCCGGAGAAGAACTCACCCTGCCTGATGGTTGTCTTGCACGGGCTGGGAGACAGTCTGGAGGGCTATCGCTGGCTGCCGCCCGCGCTGGGATTGCCGTGGCTGAATTATCTGCTGGTCAACGCGCCGGACCCTTATTTTGGCGGCTATTCGTGGTACGACTTTTCCGGGGACGTGGGCGTCGGCGTGGAAAGAAGCCGTGCTCTGCTGATTGAATTGCTGGACGAGCAACGCAAACTCGGTTGGACCACGGAACAATCGGTCCTGTTCGGCTTTTCCCAGGGCTGCCTTATGACGATCGAGGTCGGTTTGCGTTATCCGCACCGGTTTGCCGGCCTCGTGGGCATCAGCGGTTATGTCCATGAACCGGAGCAATCGCTTCGAGAACTCTCGCCTGTCGCAAAGTTGCAGCGCTTCCTCATCACACACGGCACAGATGATCCGTTGATCCCGTTCGCAGCAGTGCGGGAGCAAATCAAGCTGTTGAAAACCGGCGGGCTGCAGATTGAGTGGCATGAATTTGTGAAGGCTCACACGATCGCCGGTGAAACGGAGTTGGCTGTGATCCGCGATTTCGTCCGGGCATGTTACGGGCGGTAGGCGGTCGTCGCTTCTTCCTTTCTTCTGCCGACGGGTTTGACTTTTGCCGTCTTTTCTGGTCTCGTGTCGGCGCTGGTTTCGGGAAACGCTCGGGAGCGACAACTTCACCTTGCGGATTGCGAACAGAATGCGCCTTACATATTTCCATCGAGCCAAGACGGTGGCCTTGATTCTGCAGTGCTCCTTGTGGACGCCATTGACCAGGGCGGCGCCGACCGTTGGCAGTATTTCTCCGACACAGGGAAAACCCGGCACCCAGGTTGTCATCAACGGGTCCGGGTTTTCGACGGCGACGGAAGTAAAATTCGACACGACGCTCGCTGATTTTATCGCCACCTCCGACAGCCGCATGGTCGCCACGGTGCCGGTGGACGCCACGACGGGGCAGATTCGCGTGACCAACCCAACCGGAGTGGGCGCCAGCGGCGGCAGTTTTCTTGTTATTCCGCGTATTTCCGATTTGTCACCGGGGCGGGGCGCGACGAACACGGTGGTGACGATCGATGGATTCAACTTCCTCGGCACGACGAACGTGCTTTTCAACACGCGGGCTGCGGCGTTTACCGTCACCGCAACGACGCAAATCCAGGCGATTGTGCCAACGGGTGCGACCAACGGACCGTTTACAGTCCAAACGCCGGCTGGCGCCGCGACTTCAGCCGACAATTTTATCGTCACCGGTCCGGCGCCAATCATTGATGATTTCACGCCGGGAATAGGCGCGCCCGGCGCGGGCGTGATCATCGATGGCGCCAATCTTGCCGGTCCGGTAACCGTGAAATTCAACGGGACGATCGACACGACCGCTGCTTCCACCGCTCCCACGCAAATCAGCGCGCACGTGCCGGCTTCCGCCGTCACCGGAAAGATTTCAGTGACCACGGCAGGGGGGACGGCGACCAGCTCAAACAATTTCGTTGTCACCAAAGCGCCCGTCGTGACGGGTTTCTTTCCCGGCCGGGGACAGACGAATGCCACGCTCGTCACCATCGAAGGGATAAACTTCGATCTTGGGCCCATCAGCGGCGTGGGATTCAACGGCAAGCCTGTAACGGGGATTTCAACTCCATCGCCCAATCAAATCCAGGTCACTGTTCCTGCCACGGCCACCACCGGGCCCATCACGGTCACCAACAGTTTCGGCGTCGGCACGAGCAGCAACGATTTCGTCATCACCCGCGCTCCGATCATCGACTGGTATGATCCGATTGTGGGTCCGCCCGGCACGCCGGTGACCATCGCCGGGATCAACCTGAGCAACGGCCCGACGATGCTGAAATTCAACGGGGTGAACGCCGCGTTCACCGTGACGGGCCAGAACGGAACGCAAATCCACACGACGGTTCCGGGCGGGGCCATTAGCGGCCCCATCACGATGACGAACGCGTTCGGCGGTTTCGCCACGACGAGCAATTTTTTTGTCACCGGGTCCGCCCCTTACGTCAGCGACCTTAAGCCGGGCGCCGGTCCGCGCGGCACAACCGTCATCATCACGGGCGGGAACTTCGTAAATCCGGTAACCGTGAAATTCAACGGCGCCGCCGCCGCTGCCACCGCTACGGCGCTCACGCAAATCCAGGCCACAGTGCCATCCAACGCCACTACCGGTCCATTGACCGTAGGAACCAGTTCCGGGACGAGCACGAACAACGCTGTCTTCTACGTCCCGCCACGGCTGGTCGGTTTCTCTCCGACGAATGGCATTGTTGGCAGCAGCGTGGTTCTCACTGGCGCCAACTTTACCGGGGCCACGGGTTTGGTATTCAATACCACAATGGCCAGTTTTACCATCACCGCCTCGAACGTCATTTCGGCGATCGTGCCCACCAACGCCACCACGGGCCCGCTCACCGTCACAACGCCCGGAGGCGGGGTGATCAGCACCAATAATTTCCGAGTCGTACCGAACATTCTCACCTTCTCGCCCCCGCTTGGCCCCGTGGGGACGGTGGTCACCATCCTCGGCACTAGTTTCCTCAACGTGACTAACGTCTCGTTCAACAACGTGACCGCGGCGAATTTCACAATTGTTTCCCCACAGGAGGCGCGGGCGACTGTGCCGACGGGTGCCACGACCGGGGCGGTCCGGATTTCGACTCCGGACGGCACCGCCGTCAGCGCAACCAACTTCGTCGTGACGGGGAGCAGCGATCTCGCAGTCGCAATGGCGGCCTCCGCGTCGTTGCTGCAGCCGGGCCAATCATTGACCTACACCTTGACGGTTACGAACAAGGGACCATCGATTGTGACTGGAGCTACACTGTCCGACACATTGCCGCCGGGAGTCACCTTCGTGTCCGCCAGCGTGAGTCGGGGAAACGCCACGTTCGCCAACGGCACCGTGACTTGCGGCATCGGCATCCTCACCAACAACACGGGCGCGACCGCGATCATCTCCATCCTCGCTCCCAACGAGGGTGTGCTGACAAACGTTGCTGCGGTCACGTCCGTGGAACCCGATCTCAACCTTACGGACAACTCCGCGTCGGTCGTGACCACGGTCGTTTCCGACGCGTCACGGACGCTGCAAATCATCCTTGCGTCCGCTGACCGTGTGGTCATTTCATGGCCGGTTTCCGCCGTTCCGTTTTCACTTCAATTCATGAATTCTCTGTCCGCCTCCAATCTCTGGCTGGCGGTGACGAACGGTCCGGCGATTGTTACCGGTCGCAATACGGTCACCAACGACACTTCAAGCGAAGGCAGGTTTTATCGCCTGCAGCAGCGATAGGCGCCAACGGCCGACTCGACGCGTCATTCCGAGGCCCGGGCAATGTCGGGTTGATGGGAGTTGGTTTGCTTTTTGCGAAACTTTTCGCTTTCGTCGGGTAATTGCCTCTGAACAAATTGCGGCGCGCCGCTGATGCCAACGCTTAATATTCCTGCCGGAGTTCATTCCCGTCGAACGAAGGCCCTTCTTTTGGGGTTCTTCGCCGGGTTGATGCTCTGGGTTTCGTCCGTCGCTCAGACCACCAACATTAATTGCAGTGAAAGCGCCCTGCGTCTTGCCCTGAACCGGGGCGGGCCAATTACTTTCAATTGCTTCACGAACACAATCACTGTGACCAACACCATTGTCGTGACAACGGATGCGGTGCTGGACGGGACCGGGAGGAGCATCACCCTCAGCGGGGGTGGTAACAATCGCCTTTTCACGGTCAATCCGGGCGTGAAGTTCACCGTGATAAATCTGACCCTGGTGGGTGGAGAGGACGCAGGTGCCGCAGGGACCAATGGGGGTTTCGGTCTGGGCGGCAGCGGCGGCGCGATCTACAACAACACCGGAGTGGTCATTCTTGTCAGTTGCGTGCTCTCCAACCATTCCGCCATCGGCGGTAATGGAGGCGATGGTGTCGGGCAGTTGAACGGCAGCGGTGGCAATGGCGGCAGCGGTGGCGGCGCAAGCGGCGGCGCCATATTCAACAATGGCGGCACCCTGCTTCTGACGAACTGCGCGATTGTTGGCAACGCGGCCAACGCTGGCGCAGGAGGCGCCGGAGCCGACGGCGCCTCATCCGGCAACGGCAACAGCGGTGGCAATGGCGGCGGCGGCGGCGCGAGCAGCGGCGGCGCGATTTACAACACCGCGGCCGGAATGATCGTCGCCTACGATTGCACGTTTGCCAGCAACACTGTCAGCGGCGCGAGCGGAGGCAGTGGCGGCAATGGCACCGGTCTCGGCTCCAATGGCGGCAACGGATCTCCGGGCGCGGCTGTTGGCGGCGGTATCTACAACGACGGTGGCAGTCTCACCCTGTTGTTCAGCACGCTCAACGGCGACGGCGGGGCCGGCGCAAATGGCGGGAGCGGCAAAGCCGGCCAGGGCGAATCCGATGGCAATGCCGGCACCTCCGGTAGCACGGCGGCCGGCGGCGGCGTTTACCTGAATGGCGGAACCCTCACGGCGACCAACTGCACGTTTTTCGGAAACTTCGTCAATGGCGGCAACGGCGGCGATGGCGGGGCCGGTGGAACCGGCGGTTTTGGTGGGAACGGTGGTGGCGGCGGAGCCGGCGGGACCGGCGGCGGCGGCGGTATTTTTGTCACGGCAAACGGCCAGGTGACATTGATCAATTGCACCGTTTCCGACAACTACGCTCAGGGCGGCGGCGGCGGAACCGGCGGCGCAGCGGGGAGCGCTTTTGCCAAAGCGGGTGGCGGCGGCGCACCCGGCGCGAATTACGGCGGCGGTGTTGGCAACAACAGTGGCACGGTCGCTTTGAAAAATACACTCCTCGGCTATACTCCCGTGGGCGGTAACGGCGCCGGGATTATCACCGATGGCGGCCACAATCTGAGCGACGATGCGAGTGTTGTCCTTTCAGCAGTGGGAAGTCAGTCGGGCACCAACCTTCAACTGGAACTCGGTTTACTGGGAAGCAACGGCGGGCCGACACAGACGCTGGCCATCACGTCGCCGGCCAGTCCCGCCATAGACGCCGGCGATGACTCTGTGGGGCTGCCGGTGGACCAACGGCATCTCGCCCGTTCCGGTCCGCGCGACATCGGGGCGTACGAATTCAACGCCACGGATCCCGGCGCCACGTTGACTGTCCGTCTTCAGGCCGTCAGTCAGGTGGTGTTCTCGTGGTCCACCAACAACGCCGGTTTCACACTGCAATCCACGGCGGCGCTTTCGCCATCGGCTTGGACTTCCGTGACCAACACACCCGCCGTGTCCGGCAATCAATTCGTGGTCACCAATTCAGTTTCTGCGTCGAACCGCTTTTATAGGCTGTTAAAGTGAAACGTCGGCGGATCGAGGTGGCCGATTGGGGGATCAATGGAGAACGACGAGCTATGTTGTGCGCGTTGGATTGCGTGAAACGCGAGTTACAGTGCGTTAACTCTGGGTGCAATGTGAAATTCAACTGAGCTGCTATGAGCAAACTATTACAATTCTTAGGGTTGTCGGTAATATTCCTGGGTTTGGCATTGACCGGTGCGATTCAATATTACCAAAGACGAGCAACGGAAGATTTGTACTTGTGGCAGATGGAAGTAGAAGCTAAGAGCCTCCGTTCCTATGATCGAATCTTAAAGGATTCAGCTTTAGGACAGGAAGAAAAAATGGCACGAATTTCCAACTTAACCAGAGTTCAAACCGCCGCGCTCGCAGACCAAATGTCTCTCGCTTACGAAGCGCATCATCGGGCTCTTCCTCCTGTTTGGAAGGAATTATCTCCTAAACGCGTAAAAGACTTGATGAAAAGTGGTCAATAGGTCACGGCAGCCGTGTCCGGCGATCAATTCGTGGTCACCAATTCGGTCTCCGCGACTAACCGCTTTTATAGGCTGTTAAAGTGAAACGTCGGCGGATCGAGGT
>Ga0134126_10002425_pt1 | contig 23526 bp, 19 predicted proteins | sample KB31752_FD_96881 | JGI IMG/M metagenome (GOLD analysis project Ga0134126, IMG submission 96881) | Terrestrial soil microbial communities with excess Nitrogen fertilizer from Kellogg Biological Station, Michigan, USA - KB3-175-2 | ecosystem: Environmental > Terrestrial > Soil > Unclassified ... | reverse complement strand
TCGGCGAAGGGCATGGCCCAATGTTATACAGCCGCGCCAACGTCACCGACTACCTGAATCGCCTCGTGCGATGGTTCGAGACCTATCTGAGCGACTCGTCGAGTCACGCCACATCCGACTCGCTGCGTTAGGCGTGTGGGCGTGTGCCGGCCGGCACACGCCCGTCGTGCATCGCGACCCCGACCGCGCACCGGTCATCGGACCGGCTGCGCGCTCAGGCTGCTAGAGCCCGAACCCCACGTCTCCTGCAATGCCGTGCAGCCCCGCACCCGAAGGCTCCAGCGGGAGTGTGATCCGCATGCGCGTCGCAACTACGGCATCGCCACGCTCGATCAACCGCGGCGCCTCGTAAATTCGCTCTTCGTTCCGCATATGACCCTCCAGTGAAGTGATGAGATGAACCGCGCCACACCGTTCCACTCCGGATGCAGGCCGCAATGATGGGCGTCGAGCGGCCTGAATTATCTTGCCGCTAGAGACCGAAGCTGGTGTCGCCTGCCGTGTCCTTGGGCTTGACGCCGTTCGGCTCCAGCGTACCGAACACCTTGATGCGCGTTGCAGATACCGCGTCGCCCTTCTCCTGGAGCGACGGCGCCTGGTACAATCTGGATGTGCGTTCCATTGGTCCCTCCTTGTGTCGAGACATGTGATCATCATGCACCCGGCCGACGAGCGCTCGGCAGCCGGCCCTGCACCTACTCCGCCCGATCCCAACTACCGGTCCGCATCCGAAGCCACAACTCGAGCGCCAGCGCGTTGAGCACTTGGCCGCGCTCGATCTCTCCATCAACTGTCGTTGCCGTGCCCATCGCCGCTCGGAGTGGTGCGATCTCGACACACCCCAGCTCGGCGAGCACCGAATGCTCGAGCAGCGCGTCGAACCGATCGCGCTCGTGCACGAGCGACCACGCGATCCGCCCGTCGAACGCGCCCTTCCAGCGCCGTCCGCGAACGATTTCTGGGAGACACCCGCGCATGGCCTCGCGCAAGATCCACTTCCGCGCGTTAGCCCGCCGGCTCACCTCCGCCGGCAGCGCGAGCGCGAATTCCACGAGCGGCCGGTGGCAAAACGGGTATCGCACATCCACCGTATCGGCTACGATCCCATGGTCGATCGCGTCCGCAATGGCCGACGTCGAAAAGGCGAGCTCGTGCGCGTACTGTGCGCCCCGCCTCCCGGCGTAGCTCTGCGCAACAACGGATCGCTCCGTGAGGCGTAGGCGCTTCCGCGCGGCCGCCGGGATCCACAGCGGCACCTTCACACCGCGCGCCGTTCTCTGACGAAACGCCTTCGGCACGAGCGGCAGCACGGCGTTCAAGTACGCGAGCTTCCAGAACGACACACGCCCCAACGCTGCCCACCGCAGCATCTCGCCTAACGCGCGCCGCCACTGGCCTCGTGCGATCCAGTCGGCGAAGAAAAACATGCTGCCGACCAGATAGTGGTCCGATCCAACACCCGAGAGCAGCACGCGCGCACCGGCCGCATCGAGCAGCGAACACGTGGCGACATCGCGCGCCGCGAGCAGACAGCGCGCCGAGGGCAGATCGGATGTCGGTGCGTGTCGATCCGTTGGCTGCAGTGGCACGTAGTCGACCATCAGCTTGTTGCGAACGCCATAGGTCTCAATGACCGAGTTCGAGTAAATCCGCTCGTCCGAACCGGCGCCGACCGAATCGACGTATGTCAGCGTCCCGCCCAGGCCGGTCGCGACAACGCCACGCCGCTCCAGCGTCTGCGCGATCGATACGATGGACGAGGAGTCGAGACCGCCCGACAACTCCGACCAGGTACCCGCGTCGCCCGTTAGGCACTGGCGAACGGCCTCGACCAACAGCGACCGGAACTCGTCGACCGCCGCCCGCTCGTCACCGACCGGTCGCGCCAGGAACTCGGCCGCGGACCAGTACGTGCGGACATCGATCGACCCGTCGCGCATCACCGCCATGCACGCAGGCGGCACACATTGCACACCCGCGTACGGCGTGCGACCCGCGCCAGATTCCACGCCCGCCGCGAACTCAATCAGATAGTCCGTGTCGTACGCGTCGCCGCGAGCGAGCGCCTCGGCGCGAGTCGCAACGATCAGTACGTCATCGCGCCGTGCCGTATACAGCGTGCGGATGCCGAACGCATCCCGTGCGGCCAGCACCGTGCCCGATCGGGTGTCCGCGATCACGAGTGCGAAGTCGCCCAGGAGATCACGGATGGCGCGCTCGCCGAAGCGACGGTAGTGGCGCAGCGCAAGCGCCACATCGCTCACACGCTCGCCCGCGACACCGTACCGGTTCGCCAACGCATCGCGATTCTCGAGACGCATCGACCCCACGGCGAGCAGCGAGCCCGACGTGGCAACGTCCACGTCGCCGGCGTCGTCGCGCGACCAGAGGACGCTCACTGCGCCACACTCGATTTGGTCCACCCGAATCCCGCGCACGACGCAAAATCGCTCGATGTCCGCGACAACCGCCGGCGGCACGCTCTCGCCCCGCGAATGCACGAAGCACGCGAAGAACTTCACGGCAGCAGGTCCTCGAGCGGCGCGTAGAACGCGACGTGCTCCGCAATGTCGTTGAGCGGCTCGCCGTTGGACTCGACCCACGCGTGGGCGCCGAACGGGTACGACTGCACGCCTAACCGGAGACGCGCCGCCACAGCCGACCGGCGCAGCAACGTGTAGAGCGTGAGCGACTGCTCGAGGCAGAGCGCTCGACCGGGGAAGAGCGCCGCGGCCTTGGCCACCGACTCTTCGATCGCGCGTGCCATCGTCGCGTCGTGATCCGCGCTGGATGCGCGCCCGCGCTCCAGGCGGCGGATGAGTCCCACCGTGCGTCCGAGGCCGAGCAGCACGAGCGAGAGGCGCACGAGAGACAGCGTCATCATGCTCCGCCAGAGTCCCGGCGGATCGCACGGCACGCCATCGTGTGCCAGGCGCAGGCTCCGTGCGCCGATCACAGCTCGTCCTCCAGCACGCGCGCGGGATGCGGCGCGGACCTTTCGCGGTCGCGCGCGAGCCGTCGCCTCCGTTCGCCGCGCCACTGCTGCTCGTACAACCGCCGATAGACGCCGCGCTTGGCGATCAACTCGTCGTGCACACCGAGCTCCACCACGCGGCCGTGTTCGAGCACGATGACCTGATCCGCCGAACGAACCGTCGACAGGCGGTGCGCAATGATGAACGTCGTGCGGCCTCGTCGCAGCAGATCCAGTCCATCCTGCACCGCGGCCTCGCTCTCGGCATCCAGACTCGACATCGCTTCGTCCAAAATGAGAATCGCCGGCGCGCCGACGAGCGCTCGAGCGATGGTCAGTCGCTGCCGCTGCCCGCCCGACAGCCGCACACCGCGTTCTCCGACCACCGTAGCGTATCCGTTAGGCATCTCGGCGACAAACTCATCGCAGCCCGCCAGCGCGGCCGCGGCTTCGACATCCGCCATCGCAACGCCGTCGCGGCCGTATCGGATAGAGTCTGCAATCGTGCCCGAGAAAAGCGTGTCGTGCTGCAGGACGGCCGCAACGCGTGCGCGGTAGCTCTTGCGCTCCAAGCCTGCCAGGTCGCGCCCATCGATCAAAATCCGACCTTCGGTGGGGCGATCGAACGCGAGCAGGAGGCCGCACAAGGTGCTCTTGCCCGCGCCGCTCGCACCGACGATGGCGACAGTCGACTGCGCCGGCGCAAAAAAATTCACGTCGCGCAACACATAGGCACCGGTCGCGTAGGCGTAGCTCACGCCGTCCATCTCGACCGCCCCAACCACCTGCTGCACGAAGGACGCTTCTCGATCTTCCGCTTCCTCGTCCGGCGTGGCGCGAAGTGCCCGGATGCGCGTAAGTCCCGCTCCCGCCTTGCCCACTTCGCTGCTCATCGTCGCAGCCTGGACGAGCGGCGTCGCCAACAGACTCGTGAGATAGGCGACCATCGCCACGTCGCCTAACGTCATCGCGCCCGAGGCGATCGACCGCGCGCCTAACACGAGCACCAGCACGCTCGCCGCGCCGGTGGCCGCCGTCATGACGGCGGTGAGGTGCGCTGTCTGTCGCACGCCGTTGAGCATCGCCTCACTCAGCTCACCGCCCGCGCGGCGGAATTCGCCGCATTCCCACCGCTCGGCGCCGCGACTCTTGATGGTGCGAATGCCGACCATCGCTTCCGTGAGGCGCGCGCCGAGGGCCGCGTAGCGTGCGCAAGCCATACCCAGCGTCGTGGACAGGCGGGAATACGCACGCGCGATCAGCACCGTCGCCGCGACACTCAGGGCGCCCACCCCGACGGCCACCGGCCAGGCGACCCAGGCCATGATCGCAAATGCGGCCACGCCCATGATGACGGCGCCGCTCATCGAGACTAACATGGGTCCGATCAAGCCGCGGACTTGCTCCGTATCGTCCATCACCCGGGACGTCAGCTCGCCGGACCGCGCCGCATCGAAGAAGAACACCGGAAGGCGGATCACGTGGGCGAACAAGTCATCGCGCAGCGCGGTCACTGTTCGCTGCGTGCCTTCGCCGACGAGCCTCGTCGTTTGCGAGGCCGTGGCCGCTTCGACCACCAGGGACAGTAACACACCTGCTCCTAACGGAACAATCAGGCTGGAGCGGTGCGCAACGACCACGTCATCGATCGCGACCTTCGCCGCGACAGGCATCGCGAGTGCCGCGGCGCGATTGAGCATCACCAGTCCGATGGCTCGGGCAATCAACGTACGCTCGCCCCACAGGAGCGCGCCTATGTCGCGCCACAGATCAGCAGCACGGTCGCCGGCGTCGAGTCGAGGCCGCCCTCGCGCTATCGCTCGCATCGGACCAACGACTCGGCAAGAAGTTGTCGGATGAGCACGTCCGCGTCGCGCTCACCCCGCTCCCGCGATACGTCGTACTCCGCGCACACGCGATCCACGATCTCGCCAAAGGGCACGCCTTCGCACACGAGCGCCCAGATGCGGCTGCCAACTTCGTTCAACGCGTAGTACCGACCGCGCTCCACGTCGAGCAGTACCGTCTCGTCGTCTCGCGTCGTTGCCCGCACGTGCGGCGTTCGGATGAGCCGCGACCTGCGAACCATCGCGCTGCTCTCTCGGCTCTTGCGATGGAACCACATTCCTGCCTGCCTGGTTGGCGCGTGAGCAACCTGCGCTCAACCCTGTACAGGCAACAGCAGCCAGACGCGCGAAATCGTCACGCCACGCGAGGAAACGTCACTCAGTGCGCAGATTTGGTTGCACGAGCGCGGCGAATCGCTCCAGCTGCGTCTGGAAACCACCGTGATTCCGCAGCGATCTCGCCGAGCATCCGCAGTATCGCCTCAGCAGGTTCGCCACGGCGGCGCCGGACGCGAAGCCAAGGTTGGCCGCCACTTCCTTGGGTCGGTGCCCGAGCACATCCAACTGCCAAGCCGCGTGCAACACCACGCACCACGCGATCACGCTGTGCGCCGGCGGCAACGCGCCCAGCGCCAACCGATTCTCGAGCGTGCGACGCGACACGCCCAACAGCGTGGCCGCCCGCTCGACGTGCAGCCGCGGCGACGGCGAAACGGCGCACAGCACCAGAAACGCTCGCACCGGCCGTGGCACCGATGGTCCAACGCGCTCCAATATCACGAGGTCCGCACTCGGCTCGCCGCTCCCGCCTAACGCAGCGAGTATGGCGTCGGAGATGGGCGCCGCATCCCGCACGCTCACCCGGGCCGGGATGCGCGCCGTGGCGAGCTGAATCAGGTCGTCCGCCGCCCCATCCGCCAGCGACGCCCGCACGATGATCGGCGGTGCGTCGGCACGACTCGCCTGCTCGATCAACACCGGCAGGACCGCCGCGCCGACGCGGTCGCGCAACTCGCTCACCACCAGGCGGACGTCGGTCACCGCGAGCGTCGACCGGAACGCGTCGGCGCGCTCGCACAATCGAACTGTGGTGCGTCTGCCGAGCGCCCGGTGGATAGCGACACGATCGCCATCATCGAGAATCAATGCGGCCACCATCGCTGCCCCGTGCGCGCACTACAAAGTCGTACAACGAAGCATGGAACAGCCCGCCAGGACCTGATACGTTGCCGCCCAACGGAACGGGCACCAGTGCCGATGCGATCCCGAGGGAGGCTGTCCATGTTGTTCGCCCAACGACTCCGCATGTGCGCACGCGCCGGGAGCTGCGCGCTCGTCGCGTTGGGCGCTGCGTGCGGCAACGCGCACGACCCATCGCGCGATCACACGCTCGTGGTGGCGCTCGCCGCCGAGCCGACATTGCTCCTGCCGCCGCTCATCGCCGAAACGCCCGGCTTCGTGGTGGCCGACCAAATCCTGGAGCGCCTCGCCGAGCCGGACTCCACGCTCGACATCGCCGGCGATCGCGCGTTCCATCCGCGTCTCGCCGATCGTTGGGCGTGGGCGCCCGACTCGCTGTCCATCGCGTTCCACATCGCGCCCAACGCGCGGTGGCACGACGGCCGGCCCGTCACCGCGCACGATGTCCGATTCACATTCGCGATCTACACCGACACGGCCGTTGCCTCGCCGGCGGCATCGCTCCTGACCAACATCGATTCCGTTGAGGTGCGCAACGATCGCGTGGCCGTGTTCTGGTTTCGCCGTCGTCATGCCCACCAGTTCTTCGATGCCACCTATCACATGCGCATTCTGCCGGAACACGTACTCGGCGCCGCGCCGCCGGGATCGCTGCGCAGCAGCGCGTTCGCGCGCGCGCCCACGGGCAGTGGTCCGTTTCGCTTCGCACGCTGGGTACCCGGCCAATTCGTGGAGCTTGCCGCGAACGACGCATTCCGCGAAGGTCGCGCTCGATTCGATCGCATCGTGTTCACAATCGCGACGGATCCGTCGGCCGCGCTCGCACGCACCATCGCCGGCGACATCGACATCATGCCCGACCTGGCAGCCGCGGATGCGAGCCTCGCCGCTCGCGCGACGTGGCTGAGGCTCGTCCGTTGGCCATCGTTGTCGAGCGGACTGGTGATGCTCGACCTGCACGACCCCGTCCACCGCGATCGGCCGCACCCCGTGCTCGACGACCCTTCCGTTAGGCAAGCACTCGCGATGGCGATCGACCGCGCGGGCCTCACCGCCGCTGCGTTGGGCGACGGCGCCGAACCGGCTAAGGGTCCGCTCCCCGCCGCGTTGCTGCCCGACACGTCCCAGCTCTTGCCGCCGTTCGATCCGGACGCCGCTGCCGCGCTCCTCGAGTCGCACGGCTGGCGCCTGTCGCACGGCAGCAGGGTGCGTCACCGCGGGACCACGCCCCTCGAGCTCGCGCTGCTCGTCTCGATCAGCGGCGCAGCCGCCCAACGCGCGGCAGTCGTAATGCAGGATCAGCTTTCGCGAATCGGCGCACGTCTCGAGATCGAGCCCGTCGACAACGCCACGCTCGCCACGCGCCTCGCCAGCCATCGCTTCGACGCCGCGCTCATTGCGTTGGACTGGGACCCGAACCCGCTCAGCGCCCGCCAGCTGTGGGCTTCGCCCGGTGACGCATCGGAGCAGAGCTCCAACTTTGGCGGCTATCGCAGCGAGGCGTTCGACGCGGCGATGAATGCCGCCGCGTTTGCCCTCGACAGCACGGACGCCCGCCTTGCGGCCACGCGTGCATGGCGCACGCTCGTTCACGACGCCCCGGCCATTTGGCTTTACGATTTCCGCCGGGTGGCAGCGATCCGCGACTGCATTCGCCCTGCCGCCGTCCGTGCGGATTCCTGGTGGTCGTCGCTCGCCGATTGGTCGGTCTCTCACAGATGCCCGACTCGGCCCGGCCGATCTTGACGAACCAGACTCATGCGACGTGATTGCAGAGAGAGTCCTGCCGCGCTCGGCATCGCGCGACACAGGACTTCGAACAGCAGCTGGAGTGCTCACGTGCACATCCCGGATTCTACGAGCGCCCTCACCTCCGCGACGCCGACGCACGCAGCGTTCGTCGAGGCACTCGCTGCGCTCTCGTCAGACGCAGATCCGGACTGGACGACGATGTCGGCGGCGTTGCTCACGCTGCGCGTCGTCGACGCATGGTCGCAACCCGGCGCAGTGACGGACGAGGAGCTGGCGCTTCGCGTCGCGACCATCCTACCGGTAGTCGACGCGGTGGACGACGACGAATTGCGCACGGCACTGCGTACGCTCATCGGAGCGGTTGGTAGTCGCGACGCAATCGAACTGGTCGAATCCCGGCTGCTCGTACTCGGCCGGACACTCGAGGCGCGCGCACGATGGGAGTTGGCGCTCGATGTATACGCCCTGCTGCTCGCGGTGCATCGCGAGAGCGGTACACTCGGCGCCGCTGCCCATACTGAAATCGAAACCAACATCCGGATTGCCGAGTGTCATCGGCATCGCGCGGAATGGGACTTGGCCGAGGCCGCGTTCGCGACCGCGGCGCGCGTCGCGATGAAAGCCGGCGATCGTTCCGCCGCGTTGCGCGCGCGCTGCTATGGCGCGTCGGTGACCGCGGAGCGCGGCGATCTCGACGATGCCGACGCACAGTTGGCCGCCGTGGAGCACGAAGCGGCAACCGCGCGCCGCGCCGATCTGGTTGCGTTGGGCAGACACGGTCGCGCGCACGTTGCGTTTCTGCGCGGCAACGTCGAGCTCGCGGCGCGTCTCGCCTTCGACGCACTCGAACACCTGCCCGATCCACGCGAGCGCGACCGCGCACTCGCCGACGTCGCCGCCGCGTTCGCCGAGCTCGGCGTGCGCAGCGCCGCTCGCGATGCCCAACTGATCATCTCCGCGACCACGCAGGACTCGTACGTCCGCTGGACATCGCTCATCAATCTCATGGAGCTCGCGGCCGGCGATCGCGTACGACCCGCGTTCGAGCAGTATCGTCGCGCGCTCGTCGCCGAACGACTCCCGCCCCGGCTCGCCGGATATTTCCACTACTACTCCGCCGGCGGTGCACACGTCTTCGGCGACGCCACCTCCGCCCGCGACGAATACCGACGCGCACTCGGCATCGCCACACGTGCCGGATTGGGACCGCTCGCGCGCGACGCAGCCGCCGCCCTGCGCGCGCTCGAAGTTGAAGCCGCTCCGCCCAATGCTCCGCCGGCGCGAGATCCGACTCCCGCGACGGCGGGCATCGCCGGTGCGCTCGCACGCATGCGCGAAAGCGTGCTCCGCGACACCGGCTCCCGTGACAGTGACTAACGATGCAACGCCCACGCGCTCGTCAGCCTCAGCGCCCCTGCAGCGCGCTGCCCCCAACCACTACGTCCGGATGCGGACCGATCGTGATCTGTTCGTCGTTCGACGTCGGACGCGGCGCCGTGGGCGACGTGCATGCGGCCAACAATGCCGCCGTTAGCAATAGGATGAGCGTGTGACGACGAGCCATGCGACCTCCCGGTGTGAGCTCCGCCGCTCCACCGGCCGGTCTCCAATCGCGGCGCAATGTCGTGAAGCGACAGCGCCACGTTCGCAGTCACACGCATCGTCGATTGCGCACGACCGCGACCGGAAAGTGCACGGATGAGACATCGCCGCGCACATGCACCACGCGACTCGTGATCGTCGTCGCGCTCCTCCCCGATCTCCTCCTCGGGCGAATCCGCACCGCGCTCGCCGGCCACGCATCCATCGTCGCCGCCGACAGCGTCGACGAGACAGAAGGAATCAGCCACGCGCTCCAACGCGGCGATGTCGACCTCATCGTGCTCGATCCCAGCGATCGCCGCCTCGAGCTCCGTACTCACACCCTCGCGGCGCTGCTCTCGCAATACGTCGCCATCCCCGTCGTGCTCTACACGTCCCTCACCACCACCGGCATCGCCCGCGCAGCCGAGCTGCTGCGCGAGGGCACGCGACAACTGCTGATTGCCGGCGTCGAAGATCAGCCGGGCGCCACACGCGCACTCACCATCCGCATGACGATGGATGCGCTCGCCCGGCGATTCCTCAGGTCGCTGGAGCCGCAGCTCGCCAAGCTTCCCGCGTCGGTCGTGCGCGCGATTCACGCGCTCTTCGCGTCGCCGCGCCGCTTTCGGTCGGTCGAAGACATCGCGCTCGCATCCGCGGTCACGCGCCGCCATCTCGAGCGCGTCACCCGCCGCGTCGGCTTCGCGTCGTGCCGCGACCTGCTCATCATCGCGCGCACGCTCGCCGCGTTCCGCCTCTTGCAGCACGAGCACCGGCCGTTAGGCCAAATCGCCGCGCGCCTCGGCGCCCAACCCCGCGTGCTCGGCCGTCAGGTCCGGACGCTGCTCGGCGTCGCCTCAACCCTCGATCTCGCCGCGTTGTCCGAAGACCAACTCGTCGACGCATGCACGCGCGCGCTCTCGCGACGCACGACGAAACCGCCGCACCGCACCTCGGCACGCACACGGCGCACGCGTTCCGCACCGCTGTATGACGAACGCTGACATTGTAATACTGCATCACACGCAGCGTACCCGTATGTTCGCTCGCCACGAGACCCCCTCAGGCGGCAGGCGAGCGAACGGTGGCCAGGACACGAAACCCGAAGAAGAAAGTCGTGCAGGTCCGCGTGACTCCCGCGGAGAAGTTGCGAATCGAGCGCGTGTCCGCGGCCGAGAATCGCACCGTTAGCAATTGGATCTACGGCCTGATCGCGCGCGAGCTCTCGAAACACGAAGAAGGGCCGCAGCTCAAGGTCGCCGAGCCGAAATTCGTCGAGCCGCGCTGAACCGCGCGAGCATCGTCGCGTGTGCCCCGGATGAAAAAAGGAAAGGCAACCGGCGTCTCCACACGCCCGTCGCCTTCCCTCACCCTTATCCCGCTTCCCTCAGGTCGCGCCGCGCGCGATCGCTTCCCGAAGGCCCGCCAAGCGCCGCTTCCCGGCTCTTAGGCCGCTTCCCGGCTCTTAGGCCGCTTCCCCGTTCTTACGCCGCTTTCTTCCCGGACTGCTGCCAGTTCACCTGGTCGTTCAGCCCTTCGAGATACGCCTCGAAGTGCGCCGGCGGGAAACCGGTCACGCCGATTTCCAGCACATCACCACGACCCACGCGCCCCTGCTCGGCAATGGCTTCCATCGCTTGCGCGAACGTCGGACTCGTGACTGCGCCGGCGAGGCGCAGCGTTTCATCGGGACCGCTGAGCGAAAACTCAAAGCGTGGCATGCGCCCTCCTGGAAGCAAGGTTTCGCCGAACCCCGTACCGGGACCTTTTTCCCGGTCCACGTGAGTCCGCATCCTCTCCCTGTCCCCATTCGCTGTTTTTCTCTACCCCCGCAACAAATAAACGATCGGCAAGCGTCAGTCGTTCCGAGACGGCGACATTCCGGCGCACATCCTGGAATTGCACGGGCCGTGCCCGCTCCAACCGCGCGTCACCCCAAGGCCTCGAGAAATTCGTGCGCCCAGCGCGCAACATCGTGCGTTGTTACACGGTCACGAAGCGCTCGCATCCGTTGGGCCCGTTCGCTCGGTGGCATGACCAACGCCGTGTGCATCGCCTCGGCGGTCTCGTCAACGTCGTACGGGTTCACGATGAGCGCCTCACTGAGTTCTTCCGCCGCTCCCGCAAACTCGCTGAGCACGAGCACGCCCCCATCATCCGTTCGCGTGGCGACAAATTCCTTCGCCACGAGATTCATGCCGTCCCGCACCGGTGTGACGACCATCACATCCGCGGCGCGATACAATCCGATCAGCAGCGATCGCGAAATCCCGCGGTGCACGTAGTGAATCGGCGCCCAGGTCGGCACCGCGTACATCCCGTTGATCCGCCCAACGAGGGACTCCACTTCCTCACGCACTTGCCGGTACGCACGCACCCCTTCGCGCGATGGCACCGCGATCTGCATGAACCGGATGCGCTCGCGCCACTCCGGATGCTTGAGCAACAACTGCTCGACCGCCAGCATCCGCCGCGGAATGCCTTTGCTGTAGTCCAGCCGGTCGATGCCCACCAACAGCGGACCGGTGTCGTCCCGCCGCAGTCGCGAGGCCTCGGTACGCACCGCCTCCGACTCGGACCGGCGCGCGAAATCCTTCGCGTCGATGCTCATCGGAAACACGCCCACCCGGACGCGACGACCGCGGTACTCGAACTCGTTGCCGTGCGCGTCCAAGCCTAACAGACGGTGCACCGCCGCCGCGAAGTGTCCGCGATGACGCCGCGTGTGAAATCCGATGAGATCCGCGCCTAACATTCCCATCACCAGCCAACGGCGGCGCGCCAGCGCAAAGAAAATCTCCGGCGTCGGAAACGGAATGTGCAGGAAAAATCCGATGCGTGCGTCTGGTATGCGCTCGCGAACCAGCGTCGGGACGCGCAACAGATGATAGTCGTGCACCCACACGCGATCGCCTGGACGCCAGACTGCTGCAACCGCATCGGCGAACCGGGTGTTCACACGCTCGTACATTTCCCACCCTTCGACGCGCAGCGGCAACTGGTCGAGGCGATCGTGACACACCGGCCATAACACGCTGTTCGCGATCCGGTCGTAGTACACCGCGACCTCGTCCGGCGACAGCTCCACGCCCACCAGTCGTCGCGATTCGAGCTGGCGCCGCACTTCCTCTCGGCCCGCTTCGTCCAACGCGCTCATGTCGCCCGGCCAGCCTAACCAGAGCCCCTCCGATTGCTCGTGCGGCGTCCGCAACCCCGTCGCCAAACCGCCGATACTGGCCCGTACCTGTGGACGCCCGCCGCTCTCGGCGCCGCTCACCGTCACCGGCAAGCGGTTCGACACGATGAGCAGCCGCCCGCTCACGACTTGGGAGTCGACGACCGGTCGTCGCCGGGCACAGCCGCCGTCGTTGGTGCGGCCGGTCCGGTGGATGTCGATTCCAGTTGTTCGAGTTGCACGGTCTGCGTTGGGAACGCGAAGGACGTGCCCGAGCGCTCCACGACGTCCATGATCCGCAGCAGCAAGTCTTGCCGGATGCGTTGGAACTCGCTCATGTCCGTCGTGAGCACGTGCGCCGCCACCTGAATGTCGAGCGATGATGTATTGAGCTGGAGCAGAAACACCGCGATCGACTCCGGCGCCACGCGCTTCTCGGCGCGCAACGCGGCGTCGGTGCCGGAGATGACGGCGCGCACTTGGTCCGCCGTGGTGTCGTACACGAGGGCGAGCACGCACGCGAACCGGATCCGGTCGCGCGGCGCGAAGGTTTCGATGCGCGAGTCGGCTACCTTTCCGTTAGGCATCGACACCACGCTGCGGTCCGCCGTGCGAATCCGGATCGACCGCAATCCGATGCTCTCCACGGTGCCCGTGACCGTGTCGACCGTCACCGTGTCGCCTTCGCGGAACAGCCGGTCGGCTCCGATGGCGAACGCGCCGAACAGATTCTCCAACGTCTTCTGCGCCGCCAGCGCCACGGCCAACCCGCCGATGCCAAGGCCGCCGACGATCGCCGCAACAGGATAGCCGAGGGTCGCCAGCAGCGACACGATGCCGAAAAGAAAGACGGCCATCTTGGCCAGGCGCGACACGAGCGTGAGGAGACCGCGCGATGTGCCGTGCATCGCCCATCCCGACACCGACATGATCTGCCGCCAGACATCCACCAGACGCCACAGCGCCCAGAACAACGCGATCGTGAACCCCGCGCTCACGATGGTTCCCATGCGGCGCGACGCGTTCGCGTTGAGCGACAGCCACGGCAGCAGCGCCAGCGCCACCAGCAGCAGCGCCCCCAACCGGAACGGTCCGCGCAGCGACGTGCTGATGCTGTCGTCCCAGTGCGTGTGCGTGCGTTTGGCCAGGAGACCGAGCGCGCCGCGCGCCAACCTGCCTAACAGAAGGCCGGCCGCCCACGACACCGCCAGCACGATCACGAGCCCCACCCACTGCCACCAGAGGATGCCTAACGGTCCGGTGCCGAGCAGCCACGACGGCAGATGCTCGAGCGTCCAGCGATCCGGCAGTTGTTGATACCACCTGGGGATGTTCGCCACCGTGCTGCGCGAGAACACCCATCGCGCCTCGCCGCCGCCCGCCCGCGTCGCCCGTACCATCCGCACCGGATCGCTCCGGTCCCGCGGGCCGGGGATCGTCCCGATCTGCTGCACACCCGCCGGCAGTCCGGTGGTCGTGTCGCCCAACGACGCACCCGAGATCGCATCGAGATCGATGTAGACGTAACGGTCCAACACCACCGACAACTCGTGCGCGAGTTGCTTGGCGTGGCCGCGGTCCTCCGCGGACACGTCCAGATACTGCGACGCACGCGCATAATCGCCCGCGTCCGTGTACTCGAGAAACAACGACAACGACGCGCGCGGCGAATCCGCAGCGGTCACCGCCACCTGCTTGCCCGAATCCGAGGCGGTCTTCTTGCCCGCAAACTGCTGAAGCAGCTGCGCCGAGCTCGCTTGCGGAGCCATCGAGCTCACCGCGCACGCAGCGCCGACCAGCAACATCGTCCTGTGCGCCCTCGACGCACGACACACCACCCATTTCACATTCATCATCAGCCAGGACGTGAGGGGAAGGACGCGCATCATATGAATTAGCTTGCGTAGCGTCCAGCGGCGGGGTAGGTAAAAGTTGCGAGCAACGCAGGCAAGCTGCCCGCTGCCTCGCCGCTCGCGGCATCCTCTCCGCGTTTGGAGCACGTGTCGCCTGGCCCTCTGCATTCTCCGCGCGACGATCTCGAGCCGTCCGTGCCGCATTCGCGGCCCGGACAGTACGAGCTCAGAACGCTCGTGCTCGACCACGCGGTGCGCTGGGTCCCCGCCTACGAATCAGTCCCAGAGTTGTCCGTACCGCTTGGGACGGTGTCGGCGGTCGAGCCCCTCGTCATTCACCAGCAGATCCTCGCCGAAATCGAGCGTCACGCGGCCGCATCCCCGGCGTTCGCGTTCGGTGTGGTGTACGGTGCCATGTACCACTGTCCGCGGCTCAAAATGGATTACGCGCTCATCGAAGGCGTCCAGCGCGGAGTCTCTTCCACGGAGAGCGCCCCCGGCGATCTGCGCCCTGTACTCGAGGAGATGATCGCCGGCCTTCATGCCGCCGGCCTGGGAGCGTTCGGTTGGTATCGTATCGGAGGACGCTCGGACCTCGGCATGTCACCCGGTGAGTCGGCCATGCACGCGATGCTGTTTCCGGAGCCCTGGGCAGTAGCCCTCCTACAGGATTCGACGGCGCCTCAATCGCCGGCGGTGCTCGTCCGCCTTACGGCGCGACTCCAACCGTACGCCGTTCCGTTTTACGAGCTGATGGCCCCGGAGCACGCCGGCGACAGAGAGGCCGTCCGAAGCGTGATCGACTGGCCCACGTACCGAACCACTGCCGACGTAATCCTTCCCGTGGCACAACCGACCCCGCAGTCCGCGGCGCCGGTGGACGTTCGCCAAGCGCCGCAGTTTCATGACATCGATCGAATCTTCGATGCGCCACCGCCTGAGCCCGGCGCGCAGGGCGCTGACCCCCCTCGACGCGGCCGGGTCCCGCTGTTCTTTTTGGCCCCGCGTGCGATTCGCATTGCGCTGGCAGCGATCGCGATCTCGCTCGCCATCGTTGTAGCTTGGTTCGCCACTCACTGAACTAGCGCCGGCGCACTCAGCCATACGAGCCGTTTGGGTCAGCGTTCGGTCAAGTCTCCGCGTAACGCGGTTGATACGTATCCTGCCCGTCCTGCCCGCTTCCGGCCGATGGAAGCTCTCGCAGGCGCACCCGACACGCGAGGAGCGCGCTCCCCAATGCCTGGCATGCTGGATTCGATTCGATCATCGCGACGCGCGGGCGCCGCACCAATGGCCGCGGTCGCGGTCGCCGTGGCCGTTCTCGCGCTCGTCACGCCGCCTAACGCAAGCGCGCAGCAGGGGCGCGGCCGCGCGGCCCGCGGCGCGGATTCCACGCACGCCGCCGCTGCGCAGTCCGCGCGCCCGTCACACGACAGCGCCCGCGCCGCCGAAGATTCCATCCGCATTTCCGAGATCGCGACGCGGGCACCGGTGATCACGCACCACACCATGCAGCTCAAGGGCGCGACCATCGCGTATACCGCTACCACCGGTATGCTGCCGATCCGGAACGATACGACGGGCGCCGCCGAGGGCTACATCTTTTACGTCGCCTATACCAAGGATGGGACAGCCGACCCGGCCAAGCGGCCGATCACGTTCATATTCAATGGCGGCCCTGGGTCGTCGACGGTGTGGCTGCACCTGGGTGCGTTCGGTCCCAAGCGCGTGAAGCTGCTCGCCGACGGCGCGCCGCCCGCGCCGCCGCCGACACTCGAGGACAACCCGTTCACGCTCCTCGATCAGACCGACATGGTGTTCCTCGACCCGGTCGGCACCGGCTACAGCCGCCCGTCCAAGCCGTCGCTCGGCCCTAACTTCTGGGGCGTCACCGAAGATCTTCGCTCGGTCGCCGAATTCATCCGCCTGTATCTCACGCGGAACGAGCGCTGGTTGTCGCCCAAATTCCTCGCGGGCGAGAGCTACGGCACCACGCGCGCGGCGGGATTGTCGGGCGTGCTCACCGATCGCGGCATCGCGCTCAACGGCATCGTGCTCATCTCGACGGTGCTCAATTTCGAGACCCTGTCGGACCAGAAGGGAAACGACCTGGGCTTCGTCGGATTCCTGCCGTCGTACGCCGCGATCGCGTGGTTCCACAAGAAGCTGCCGCCCGATCTCCAGCAGCAGAGCGTCGAGCAGGTGACGGCGCAAGCCGAACAATTCGCCGCCAACGGCTACACGCTGGCGCTGGAGCGCGGTGCAAGCCTAACGGCCGCCCAACGCAAAGCCGTGATCGACACGTTGTCGCGGTTCACCAGCCTGTCCCCCGCGGTCATCGACCACAACGACCTGCGCATCCCGCTCGACCGCTTCGACCAGGACCTGCTGCGCGACGAGCACGAAACCGTGGGCCGTCTCGACGGCCGCTTCACCGCGTACGCCACCGACGATGGCGCCGAGCGCGGCGCGTTCGATCCGAGCGACGCGGACATCGAGAACACGTTCACGCCCGTCCTCAACGACTACGTGAGGCGCGACCTCGGCTTCTCCGACGACGAGATGTATTGGATTCTGGGCGGCGGCATCGGCCGCTGGCGCTATCCGCAGCGCCAGGGATTCCTCGACGTCACGCCCTACCTCGAGCGCGCGTTCGCCAAGAACCCGTACATGAAACTGTTCGTCGCCATGGGCTACTACGACACCGCGACTCCGTACTACGCCGTCGAATACACGCTCGACCATCTCTCGGTGAGCGACAAGGCTCGCGCCAACATTACCACCGACCACTTCTCGGCCGGCCACATGGTGTACATCGACACGCCGTCGCTGACGCGCCTGCGGGCCGATCTCACGAAGTTCATCGACAGCGCCACCGCTCGTTAGGCATTTTGAATCCACGCCCACCGACCGCTGGGTCCCACTTTCCTCTTCCCTCTTCCCCCGCCGTATGCGCTCACTACTTCGTATCACAGCCTGTTCCCTGCTGTTGGCCCCCGCGGCCGGCGCGCAGGCGGCCAAGAGTGCGCCGCTCGATTCCGCGACGATCGCCGGATTCCGGTGGCGCTCCATCGGCCCCGCCAACATGGGCGGGCGCATCGCCGACATCGCCGGCATCCCGAGTCCGTCCAAGACGTTCTACGTCGCGGCCGCCGGCGGCGGTATCTGGAAAACCACCAATGCCGGCACCACGTTCCGCCCGATCTTCGAACACGAGAAGGTCGTGGCGATGGGATCGCTCGCGATCGCACCGTCCGACACCAACGTCGTCTGGGCCGGCACGGGCGAGCAGAACACGCGCAATTCCATCTCCCCCGGCGGCGGCATCTACAAGAGCACCGACGGCGGCATGACGTGGAAGCTGATGGGCCTCGAGAACACGCAGCAGATCGGGCGCATCGTCGTCCACCCGACCGATCCGAACATCGTGTACGTTGCTGCGTTAGGCCACGCGTGGGGGCCCAACCAGGACCGCGGCCTCTACAAGACCACCGACGGCGGCCAGACCTGGAAGCTCGTCAAGTTCGTGAGCGACAAAGCCGGCTTCATCGACGTCGCCATGGACCCCAAGGACCCCAACACGCTCTATGCGTCCAGCTATGAGCGCGTGCGCGGCCCCTGGTTCCTCAATAGCGGCGGCCCCGGCAGCGCCCTCTGGAAAACCACCGACGCCGGCGCCACGTGGAAGAAGATCGAAGGCCATGGGTGGCCGACGACCACGTTAGGCCGCATCGACATCGCGGTCGCGCGCACCAATCCCAAGATCGTGTACGCGTTGGTCGAGGCCGATTCCATTCGCGGCGGCAAGCCGCCCTTCCCCGTTCCCGCCAGCGATACCAGCCCGAGCGCCCCCCAACACACGCGGCTCCTCAGCGGCCTCTATCGCTCCGACGACGGCGGCGATTCGTGGAAGTGGATGAACGACAAGGACACGCGCCCCTTCTACTACTCGCAGGTGCGCGTCGACCCCGACAATCCCGATCGCGTGTACTGGTCCTCGACCCCCGTCAACTTCTCCGATGACGGCGGCAAGACCGTGCGCAATGCAACCGTCGGCATTCACGTCGATCACCACGCAATGTGGATCGATCCGAACGACGGCCAGCATTTCGTGGTCGGCGATGACGGCGGCGTGTCGCAAACGTGGGATCGCGGCGGCAACTACGATTTCCTGAACACGTTCCCGATCGGCCAGTTCTACGAGGTTAGCTACGACTTCGCCGTGCCGTATCGCGTGTGCGGCGGCCTGCAGGACAACGGCAGCTGGTGCGGACCGAGCACCAAGAAGGAAGGCGCGATCATGAATCGCGACTGGTTCACGGTCGGCGGCGGCGACGGATTTTACACCGCGCAAGATCCGACTAACCCGAACATCATCTACGCCGAGTCGCAGGGCGGCGCGATCGGCCGCGTCGACTATAGCACGGGCGACCGCACGTTCCTCGACAAACCGACGTGGCGCGAGTCGCACCTCGCCTGGGAAGATTCCATTCTGGCGGTGCGCGGCGACTCGACGCAGCCCGAGACCGCGGCCATGAAGAAGCACATCGCCGAGCTGCGCACCAAGCAGAAGGCGGACTCGATCGACCTCGACCTGCGCTACAATTGGAACACGCCCTACTTCATCTCGCCGCACTCGGCGAGCACGCTGTACATCGGAGGCAATCGCGTCCTCAAGTCGACCGATCGCGGCGATCACATCTATCCGATCTCGCCCGATCTCTCCACCAAGGACTCGGTCAAGATTCGGATCAGCACCAAGACCACGGGCGGCATCACCAACGACGCGACCGGCGCCGAAACGTACGGCACGATCACGACGCTGGCCGAATCGTACATCAAGCCCGGCCTGCTCTACGCCGGCACCGACGATGGCAACGTGTGGCTTTCGCCTAACGACGGCGGGACCTGGGAGAACATCACCACCCGGTTCCCCGGCGTGCCGCCGCACACGTACGTGGTGCGCATCGAGCCGTCGCACTTCGATACGCTCACGTTTTACGTCGCGTTCGACGGACATCGCACGAACGATTTCACGCCGTACCTCTACGCGACCACCGACGGCGGCAAGACGTTCCACTCATTGGTCAACGATCTGCCGAAGGACGGCCCGGCGTTCCTGCACGTGGTGCGCGAAGATCCGGCGAACCAGAACTTGTTGTTCGTCGGCACCGACGTCGCCGCCTATGTGTCCATCGACCGCGGCGCGCACTGGCAGCGCTTCATGACGGGGCTGCCCACGGTGCCGGTGAACGACCTCAAGATCCAACCGCGCGATCACGACCTCATCGCCGCCACGCACGGCCGCAGCATCTGGATCGTGAACATCGGTCCGCTCGAGCAGATGACCGACAGCGTGCTCGCGCAGTCCGAGTACTTCTTCACGCCCGGCACCGCGTACCAGTACGGCGAAGCGCCGGGACCCGACCTCAACCCCGGCCAGCAGTTGTTCGAGGGACGCGACGCACCGTACGGCGCCGACCTCGCCTACCGCCTAACGAACGGCAAGCGGGGCGACACCGTGCACATCGTCGTCACCGACGCCAAGGGCGACACGGTGGCCTCGATGCGCGGCCCGGGCGGCCAAGGGGTACAGCACGCCACGTGGGACATGCGCGGCAAAGCGCCCAAGGGCAAACCGCTCTCGCCGGCCGCCAAACGCGACAGCATCGTCTCGGCGCGCAAGGTCGACCACGTGCTCGACTCGCTGGCCACGGCCAAGACGGCGCCGCAGGAAACCATCGACCGCATCAAGAAGGCGATCACCAGCGGCGAGGGGTTCGGCGAGTTGTTCCGTCGCGGCGGCCGCGGCGCGGCGCCCGGCGTGTTCGCCGAGCGCCCGGGTGAGAGCCCGCTGCCGCGGCGTCGCGGGCCGGGCGCCGGCGGCGCCGAGCGCCGCGATACGACGGGCGCGGCGGCGCGGCAGGGCCGGCGCGCCGGCGGCGGGCCCGGTGGGCCGGGCGCCGAAGCACCCATCGATCAGGCAGTGTTAGGCGAAATCTTCACCGCGCTGCGGTCGAGCGGCGCGCTGCCCGGCGGCGGCTTCGGCCGGCGGAACCAGGCGCCCTTGGTCGAAACGGGCGATTATCTGGTGACCATCACCGCGAACGGCCAGACGATGAAGCAGGTGTTGCGCGTCAACCGCGTGAGCGGCGGCGACGACACGGCCGTGACCCAGGATGATTTCGACTTCGACCCGTAAGGCGTTCGCCTTACGGTAGGCTGGAGGCCCGGGGCAGAATCCCGGGCCGACGCCGCTCCTCGTTCCGTCAGCCTGCGGCTGGCGGAACGAGCAGCGGCCCCAAACACCGGGCCGCCAGTTCCTCCGTGCTCAGCACCGGCGCGTCGTCGGACGTCGACGGCTGCCATCCCCACCCGTCGGACGTCTGCACCTGCCGATACACGTCGGCGCGCACGATGCGCGCCGCCGCCGTTTCGCGCCGGCGCACCGCGCCGCGCACTGCCACCACCCCCTGCCATTCGATCACCTGCAGCTCGCCTAACGAGACGTCCGTGAACTGCGCCGGGAACCAGGACACGCTCACGGCGCCAGCGGCACCCTGCACCACGCACCGGTCCGGCGAGCGATACGGCACCAGCGCCGACTCCGGCGCCTCACCCGTCGACAACGCGCCCGGCATCGGGATGCGATGTTTGATGTCGGTGACGAGCTTGTCGAGCAGTCGCTCGAGCTCGCGCCGCGCGGCCGCACGCTGCTGAGGCGTGAGCCGCGACCCTGCGTCGCCGGCGCCAACGCCGGACAACTCATCGCTCCGTCCTTCCTCGGCCTCGCCCGTTTCCACAGGCTCGGCGCCCGCGCCTTCGCTCGCGGTCGGTTTTCGCTGCATGGGTCCTCGCAGAATCTCCGCACCGGCTGCGTAGTACAGCGCTCGCGCGCCTCAGACGATGGAGATCGGCGGAGGAGCGACCAGCGAGAATCGCGCTGGGGTAAGGCTGAAAGGTACACAGTTACGACGCGCACCGCGCCGTGCCCGAAGAGACCCCGGATACCCGAACCTGCCGGACCTCGATCACTCCCGCCGTTCCCGACGCCAGCGGATCGTCATCCTGCGGTCCTTTGGGTCCGCCGCGCCGCGCTTTCGCGCTCCACTCCTCGATCGCGATCGCCACAAACGCCGTCGCGGCCAGATGCGCGTCCGGTACCGCCTCGTAGTCCCGCCCGACGGTCCGCCCCGGATGGTATCGCTCGACCATCGCGTGCAGCAGCGCGCGTTGCTCCTCGTTGGGCGGCGTCGCGACCGCGCGTCCGAACACCACCACCGAGCGGTAGTTCACCGAGTGATAGAGCGCCGTGCGCGAGTACACCAACCCGTCCACGAGCGTGACCTCGATGCACACCGGCGCACGCGTCGCCAGGGACCGCATGAGTCGACTGTGGTGCCCCCCGTGGAGGTAGAGACGCGACGGCCGCGCCGGATCGAAGTGATACGACATCGGAATCACGAACGGCTGATCGTCCGCGACGAACGCCACGTGCGCCACGAGGCCGTCGGCCAGAATCGCGGCTGCTTCCTCGGGCACGCCGCGGTCGGCGTGCACGCGGAGCATCGCGCGCTCGGTTAGGCGCTCGTCCGATGCGGTGGGCGGCGGCGCGTCCACGGCGCCGGATGACGATGCGGTCATGACAAACTCCCGAATGAGGAGAACGCGCTGGCGCGGGCCGGCGCGCGACCGTATCGTACCCGATGGCTGGACTGGTAAGAAGTGCCAGAAAACACAAACCTGATAATGCCAGGCAATCACCCCGCTGTACGCCGGACGCCGGCCGCACGACGCCGCGTCGCCAGCACGCCGAGCGTCCTCGTCACGCTCGACCCCGGTCGCCAAGTCCCGCTCCACCAGCAGGTCTATGCGGACATCCGAGACGCGATCCTCTCCGGTCGCATCGCCGCGCGCGCGCAGCTGCCGTCGAGCCGCCTGCTCGCCGGCGAGCTCGGGATCTCGCGTACCACCGTGTCGCTCGCGTTCGATCAGCTTCGCGCCGAGGGATACCTCGAGACGCGCGAGCGCGGCGGGACGTTCGTCGCGGCGACGATCCCCGACCGCGCGCTGTCGGCGGCACGGCGGCCGGCAGCGCGACCGTCGCCGCGACCGGCCGCGCGGCCCGCGCCCGCCGCCCCTGCGTTAGGCCCGTCCCGGCGCGGCATCGCGTTGTCCGCGCTCACGACACCGGCCATGGCCGTGTCGAGCCATCCGGCGCGCGCGTTCCGCACCGGCATACCGGCACTGGACGCCTTCCCGCATTCCGTCTGGGGACACATCTCCGCCCGCCTGTGGCGCCGCGCGCCGCGCACGCTGCTCGCGTACGGCGCGCCTAACGGATACGAGCCGCTGCGGCGTGCCATCGCCCACTACATCCAGATGTCGCGCGCCGTCCGCTGCACCGCCGAGCAGGTGATCATCGTCGGCGGCTCGCAGGAAGCGCTCTATCTCAGCGCCCAACTGCTCGTCGAGCCGGGCGACGCGGCCTGGATCGAAGACCCCGGCTACGCCGGCGCACGGAACGCGCTCGCTGCCGCCGGCGCTCGCATTGTCGGCGTCCCCCTCGACGACGAGGGTCTCGACGTCGCCCACGGCCGCCGCCTCGCTCCGCACGCGCGCCTCGCGTACATCACCCCGTCTCATCAGTATCCGCTCGGCGTCACCATGAGCATCGGACGCCGGTTGGCCATGCTCGACTGGGCGCGCCAATCCGGCGCGTGGATTCTCGAGGACGACTACGACAGCGAGTTCAGATACACGAGCCGCCCGTTGCCGTCGCTCCAGGGTTTGGAAGCGGAAGACAATGCACGCGACGGGCGCGTGATCTACATTGGCTCATTCAGCAAGACGTTGTTCCCTTCGCTCCGCATCGGTTTTCTCGTGGTCCCATCGATGTTGGTCGACACGTTCGGCGCGGCGCGCGCGGTACTCGACCGCCAGTCGCCCACGGTTGAGCAAGCTGTGCTCGCGGAGTTCATTGCCGCCGGCCACTTCGCTCGCCACGTGCGCCGCATGCGCGCGCTGTACGCCGAGCGCCAGGACGCGTTGCTGCGTGCCGCGCACGACGGGCCGCTCGCCGAGCACGTGCAAACGATCGCAGCCGATGCCGGGATGCATCTCGTTGCCTGGCTACGGCAC